>ENA-OVFU01001111-OVFU01001111.1-human-gut-metagenome-genome-assembly--contig:-NODE-1111-length-13483-cov-32.512660_pt1 | contig 13483 bp, 14 predicted proteins | sample MGYA00237764_ERZ505407 | MGnify/ENA primary metagenome ERZ505407 (study PRJEB26158, sample SAMN06016366) | human gut metagenome | biome: human gut; feature: ankylosing spondylitis patient; material...
AAAAAGCGCTCTGCCCCGCGCACAGGCGCGAGAACCATTTCTGGTTCTCTTTTGGTGCGCAAAAGAGAACTTAGCCCCAATGCAAAAGCGCTCTAACCCCGCGCCACAAGCGCGCGAAGCCGTTTATAAATCCACTACGCTTCCGACTTCCGCCGGCGTCGCCGGCACCGCCCCGAGGCGGACGGCGTCGGCATCCCGGCGCACCACGAACTCCACCGGCTGTCCGGCGGCAAAGGCGGGGCGATAGCTCAGCTCCAGCGCCTCCCAATCCTCCGGGACGGCGCAGAAGCAATGGAGCATCGCGCCCCGCCCGGCGGCGAGGTTGAGCGTAAAGACCGAGGCATCGGCGGCGTTCTCCGCGTAGAGCGGTGCCGCAAAGCTGCCGCAGGGGACGCTCTCGCCCCCGCAGCGGGCGGTCACGCCGCTGTCCAGACTGTAAAGCTCCTTCAGGGTCGAGACATCCCGGCTGTGGAGGTAGCTTGCGCCCACTGGCAGGGTGCGGGCCGAGAGGTTCTCCACCGAGAGGTAGACCAACACGCCGCCCAGCCCGGGTGCAGGCGCATAGCCCAGCAGCTCCACCGCCGCCTTGCCGTCCAGCAGGGCAGGCTGGCCCATCACACGGGGCTGTGCCGCAGCCGCCGAAACGCCTGTGAGCAGGGCAGCGGCCAGACTGACCGCGCCCGAACCGGCGCATTTCAGGAACGACCGGCGGGAAAGAGACTGAGACATCGGGGACTCCTCCTTGCAGCGAGAAAAATCATTCACTTTATAGAGTATCGGTTTCTTTGCCCCCTGTCAAGGGTTTGAAAGCGTTCTGCCGCAGGTTTTGCGTTTTCTTTGCTGATTTTGTACCAAAAGAGTACAAAAATGCCGCCCGGCGGCAAAAATCGCAGGGCGGCAATGAACACAGTCTTATTCGAATGCTTCGTTCTCCTCAGCTTCCGCCTGACCCCGCAGGGTATCGGCATAGCCGAAGGGGACGATGTCGATGGCCTCCACCAGACGGTCGCGCATCCAGAGCTGAACGTCGGTCTGGACGGTGTAGCCGCAGCCGGGGTCAGCCATCCACTGCTCGGGGTGGCGGGAGGGGAGAGCGCGCTGGCTCAGCATACTCATGATGACGCCGCCGTGGGTCACGCAGGCGGCCTCGGTGACATCCATCCGGATCATATACTCGAACAGCTTGAGCAGCGTCTCCGAGCAGCGGGCGTGGAACTGCTCCGTGGGCTCTGCGCCCTCCGGCACAAAGCCGGAGCCGGGGGTGATCCACTTCTTGAAGTCCTCGTTCTTCACCAGCTCCTTGACGGGGTGGTTCTCAAAGACGCCGAAACCGGCCTCCCGCAGGTCATGCACCGAGAACTGGTGGGTCGCATTGGGGAACAGGATGTTGGCCGTCTCCACGGCGCGCATGAGCGGGGAAGAGAAAACGGTATCCACCTGGGGATACTCGAACCGCTCTTTCAGCTCGGCCAGCTGGGCGCGGCCCTCGTCACACAAGGGGATGTCCGTGCCGCTGCCGATGTAAAGGCCCTGTAAGTTGCCGGAAGTCAGGCCGTGGCGGATGAGATGGAGCTTAAAGGTTTTCATGCAAAAACACCTCTTATGAGCTATCTATTCCTGTGCTGATTCGCACAAATCTTGCTTTTCTGCTGATTTTTCCGGCACCATCAGACACTAAATATATGCCGGTAAGGTTTATTTTAACATAGATATGGTAGAAAGAGCAACCCCTTTGACAAAAACGCCGAAATTCCGGCGGAAAAACCGTCACTTTTTCGCTTTACAAGTCGTTTTCCATTGTGTATAATCAACGTGCTGTAAACCAAAAATCAAGGAAGTCCTATTTTTATCTGAGGAGCCAAACATCATGGAGTTCAATCGTATCATCAAACTGCTGCGCAAGGAGCGCGGCATCACCCAGAAACAGGCGGCAGAGGATCTGGGCGTTTCGCAGGCCCTGCTTTCCCACTACGAAAAAGGCATCCGGGAGTGCGGCCTGGATTTTGTGGTACGGGTGGCAGACTATTATAATGTCTCCTGCGACTATCTGCTGGGCCGCTCGGCGGAGCGCAACGGCATGATGCTCTCGGCAGAGGACATCCCCAACCCCGACAAGATGAAGGACAACATCTACCACGGCAGCGTCCTGCCCACGATGAACAAAAAGCTCATCTCCAACAGCCTGAACGTGCTCTACGCCAAAATCGGCGAGTGCCACAGCAAGGCCCTGACCACCGAGGTGAGCGCCTACCTGATGACCGCCGTGGCCAAGATGTTCCGTCTGCTCTATTCCGCCGAGTCCCACAATGCCCCCAGCATGTTCAGCGTGGACGCCCGGCGCTGGCCCGGCTACTCCGACGCTGTGATGCACTCGGCTCAGGCCAATGTGGAGGCCCTGCTGGCCGGCGAAGCGCTGCCCGGCGGCGAGGGCGTGGCCGACCCGTCCTGCCTCGCCATGACCACCGAGAGCCTGACCCGGGAATACCCGCTGTATACTCCCAGCCTGCTCAATCTGGTCAAGACCAGCGAGACCCGCGCCCGGGAGCTGACCGGAGAGGACCGCACTTAAGTCTCTGTGAAACTAGTGTAAATTCTGCCGTTTTTTGCTTGCATCTGCGTGCAAAAGATGTTATAAACAAAGCAGAACATTTTCATCGCACTTCATAATAAAGCGAATTCAAGGAGGGACACATCCATGTCCAATAAAATTTCCCGCCGCACCTTCCTCAAGTGTACCGGTGCCTCCGCAGCAGCTCTGGGCGCTGCTGCCATGCTGGGCGGCTGCGGCTCCAGCACCAGCAACGCCATCGAAGTCAAGGTCGGCGACAAGGTCAGCAACTGGAACAATCTGGGCGTCCAGCTCACCAGCGTCTTTACCATGGCCAACACCCCCGACCTGCCCGACCACGAGTATGTCGCTGTGCTCGTCACCGCTGTGAACCGCTCCGGCGCGACTACCTTCAACATCGGCGCACAGAACCTCGCCGAACTGGATGCCGCCTATCCGCTGAATGATGAGGCTACCAAGCTCGATGTCGCCCGTCAGTACTTCCACGCTCTGGCTGCCTCCACCACCGATTTCACCGCTGTCTGCGACGGCGCTGAGGCCGAGGTCGGCGCTTACATCCAGCTCTATGATGCCGCCGCTCAGAGCTTCTCCGAGTCCACCAATCTGCCCCCGCAGGGCGCAGGCTACATCCAGCTGATCTGCTGCGTCCCCACCGGCTGGCAGAAGCTGAGCGTCACCTTCACCCCGACCTTCGTGGCAAACAAGAGCCTTACCTTCTCTCTGAACTCTTCTGACCTGACGCAGGTCTGAGGCATTTTTCCGAGACGAAATTCCGTCATAAAGGGCAGAGCTTCCCCACAAAATTTTTGTGAAAAGCATTGACATCTGCTCATTTTTCGCCTATTGTATAGGCAAGACGCCCTTCGGGGGCAGTACAATGAATTTATCTGTTTCTGCATAAAGGAGGAACGATCATGTCCTTAGAATTCAACCGCCGCTCTTTCCTGAAGTACAGCGCCGCCGCTGCCGTGGCTGTGGCTGGTTCCAGCCTGCTCGTTGGCTGTGGTGAGGATGAGTACCAGAAGACCGGTAAAATCGGCAGCACCCTGAAGCTGATGGGTACTTTCACACTCGAGAGTGCCAGCTTGGATTCCGCTCCCGCCACCACGGCAGCAAATAAGACTCTGACCTGCAAATTCAATCTGAAAGGCACCTCCAAGCTTGGTCTGCCTATCGGTCCTGCAAACTTCCAGGTCGAGGTCACTCCCAAAGATAGCAAGACGGTCACGACTTATCATGCTAATAACACCGACGGCACTGGCGGTGTTTCTCTGAGCAAGAGCGACAACTATCTGGAAAAAGACGAGACTCTGGAAACCGAATTGAAGGTTACGAACATCAGCGTCGCTGATGGCGCTACCATCAAGGTCAAGTTCTGGCCCCGTCCTCAGGCAAGCGAGGGTACTCAGGCTTACACCCGTGCTTTCTGCACTTGGACTATGACTGTTAACAACTCTGCTACTCCCTATGTGAAGTGATTTTCTTATCATAAAAATACTCAGCGTCTGAGACTTTTGGCTCAGACGCTTTTTGTTTGCCTTTCTCCGTCATTCTGCCAAAACGCAAGCGAAGATTTTTAGTGGTTTTGTGTCTTGTGCATAAGGTGCCTTTCCTGCTACAATAAGAGCATACCAACCGGGGAGCGCAGCGGCCGGACAAGTGCCGCCGCGCGGTTTTGTTTTTCGGGATGGGCGTCCTGCCTGATTTCACAAGAACAGGAGTGTGCAGTTATGATCAATATGGTAAAGCTTCCCACCAACAAGAGCAGTCTGTTCCTGCGCGTGGCAAAGGGCCACTTCGCCACCAGCCACAGCCACATCAACTACTACATCGACGTCACCACCCAGAAAGCCCGCCTCTCGGAGGCGAAGGCTGTCGCCAAGGAGCTGGTGGCCGCCTATCAGCACAGCACCATCGTGGATACCGTGCTCTGTCTGGACGGTACACAGGTCATCGGCACCTGTCTGGCCAACGAGCTGACCAAAGACGGCTTTTCCAACATGAATGCCCACCAGACCATCTACGTCATCACCCCCGAGTACACCAGCGGCAGCCAGATCATCCTCCGCGACAATCTCGCCCCGATGGTCAAGGGCAAGCACGTCCTCATCCTGTCGGCCTCCATCACCACCGGCTACACCGTGCAGGCGGCCATCGAGGCGGTCAACTACTACGGCGGCACCGTGGCGGGCCTGTCGGCCATCTTCGCCACCACCCACGAGTGTCTGGGCATCCCGGTCACTTCCATCTTCGACCCCTCCAGCCTGCCCGACTACGCCAGCTTTGACAGCCGCGACTGCCCCATGTGCAAGGCCGGCCAGCACATCGACGCGCTGGTGAACAGCTTCGGCTATTCGGCCCTCTGAATCTGAAATTATCCTCCCTCTTTCTCCCCGCCGTGCAGCTGCATGGCGGGGAGTTCTTTTATATATCGCAGTGAATCCACTGATATTTTTCTTGACATTTTCGCTGTCTTTGCATATACTAAAGATGAAAAAGATTGGAGGTATGTATTATGGCAGACATTTCGAGCGCGCTGCGCAGCACCATCCCCATCTCTCTGTTCAACCGCGGCATGGCCGGAAAGGTCTTTGAAGATGTCCGCCGTCAGGGCGCGAAGGTCGTCATGAAGAACAATTCCCCTGAGTGCGTCCTTCTCTCGCCGGAAGAATATCTCCGCCTCATCGACGAAGTAAACGACGCAAAGCTTGCTGCCCTTGCCGCCCAGCGGATGCAGGGCTTCGACCCCGCAAATGCCATTCCCGCCGAGGAGGTCTATCGGCAGAACGGCATTACCAAAGCTGCGCTTGACAGCATGGATGAGGTCGAATTTGAATGAATTGGACTCTGAAATTCCTGCCGGAGGCCCAAAAGGACTTCGAACAGCTCGCCGGAAAGCGTGCTCACAAGCACGAACTATAAAAGGCTCTGCCCCTTTTTCGGGCAGAGCCTTTTGCTTATCTTCACTTTTTCTTCGGAAACACGAAGGAATTATGCCGGTATGCGATAAGCAGTTCTAGGGTCATGAAGCACCAGATGACCGGCTCGCAGAGGATGACCGCGTTATACTCAAAGCGGGGGATGAAGAGCAGGACGAAGACGATCTTGCCCAGAAACTCGATGACGCTGGACAGCAGGGGCAGCACCTTCTCGCCCATGCTCTGCAGAGCGTAGCGGGTGGAGAGCAGCATTCCCAGCACGGCGTAGAAGGGTGCGTTCCAGACCAGATACCGTGCGCCGTTTTCCAGCACCACCGGCTCCGAAGAGCCGGACACCAGCTTTACCATCCACTCCGCACCTGCCGCCATGAGCAGGACAGCAGCCGCAGCCACCACGACACTGTAGAGATAGATGTCCCGCATTCCGCGGCGGACGCGGTCGGGATGGTTCGCGCCGTAGTTCTGGGAGACGTAGGTCGAGCAGGCCGAGGCCATCGCCGACAGGGGCATATCCGTAAAAGCGAAGAGCTTTCGGGCCGCGGTGTGGCCCGCGATGACCAGCGTACCGAGGCCGTTGATGCCGTACTGCAAAACGACAGAGCCTGCCGAGACGATGCTGCTCATGAGGCCCATGGAGATGCTCTGGCTGAACAGCTCCCAATAGAGGCGGCTCTCCACATGGAAGTGCTTTTTCCCGGGCAGGAGCAGCCGGGCGCTGCGGAAGACATACAGGATGCAGAGCGCCACCGACACGCCCTGAGAGATGACCGTCGCCACACCGGCACCGGCCACGCCCATGCCCAGCACGGCGATGAACCAGAGGTCGAGGATGACGTTGAGCACCGACGAGAGGATGAGGAAGACCAGCGGCATGAAGCTGTTGCCGATGGCCCGCAGCAGGCCGGCGCAGAGGTTATAGGCAAACATGACGATGACGCCGAGGTCGATGATGATGATATAGCCGTAGGCGTCCTCTAAAATTTCCGCCGGGGTGTCCAGCAGCTCCAGCAGCGGATGCAGGCCCGCCGCGCCCGCCAGCGTGATGACCGCCGACGCGATGATGCCGATGACGATGGAACCCGCCACGGTCTGTTTGAGCTGGTCCTCGTCTCCGGCCCCGTAGGCGCGCGCTGCGACGATGGCGAGGCCGTTGCCGATACCGATGCCGAATCCGACCAGAAGCTCGTAGATGGCCCCGCAGGCGCCAATGGCGGCAAGGGCGGTATCGCCCAGCACATTGCCGACAATCATGGTGTCCACGGTATTATAGAGCTGCTGGAAGAGGCACGACACCAGAATGGGCAGCATAAAGATGAACAGGCTCTTGAAGATGGGGCCGTTCATCAAATCGACATTCCGGTTGAAGAATGATTTTTTCGCAGGGGACTGGGTCATAGGCTTCTCCTTTTTTGCCCACAAAAGGGAGCTGTTGCACACAACAGCTCCCTTTAAGCATTTTATCTGATTTTACAGCTCCTGCGTCTCGAAGCCGTTGATGGTCAGCACTTCCACACTCTTGAAGCCTGCGGCCTTGACGGCGGCAGCAGCCTCGTCGAAGCCGAAGGTCAGGCTGCCCACATCGTGGGCGTCGGAGGTGATGATGACCTTGCCGCCCATCTTCTGCCACTCGCCCAGCAGCCATGCGCCGGGGTAGAAGTCTTTGCGGTAGCCGCGGTAGACGCCGCCGGTGTTCACTTCCAGCAGGCAGCCGTGCTCTTTGGCAGCATTCAGCGCCTTGAGGGCTGCGGCCTTATAGCGGGGCGACTCCTCGTCGAAGAACTCACCGGCAGCGTTCAGCTTCTTGATGAGGTCGATGTGGGCCAGAATGTCGGGACCCATGGCGGCCACCTTTTCCACCTCGGCGAAGTATGCCTCCACAGCGGCCAGCGGGTCGCCGTCGAAGTCGTCGTAGATGCAGTCGTGGAGATCCTGGGGACGGAAGTCGATCTCGTAGTACTTGCCGGTGTTCTTGCCGTAGAGGTGGTGCGCAGAGCCGATCCAGTAGTCGTAGCCGGTGCGCTTGTCCTCGCTCAGCAGGTCCCACTCGATGCCGCAGAGGATGTCCACCTTGCCCTTGTACTCGGTCTTGAGCTTGGCGATGGTGGCCTTGTACTGGGCCGTGCGGCTGGGGCTCATGCAGTATTCACGGTCGCGCTGGGTATAGCTATGGCCCGTGAAGCCCAGTGTGGTCAGCCCCTGCGCACACGCAGCGGAGGCCATCTCCTGTAAGGTGTTTTTGCCGTCGCACATCGTCGAGTGACAATGGACACTGGACTTCTTATAATCTGCCATAGTGAATCACTGCATCCTTTCCTGTTTGACCTTGTGGTCGATAACGTGTCGTTTTTCCAGCTCGCGGGTGATGTCCTCCACCGTGATGCCGGCCTGCACCATCAGCACCAGCACATGGTATGCCAGATCGCTGATCTCGTAGACCGTCTCGGCCTTGTCTTCCTTTTCGCCCGCGATGATGACCTCAGTACACTCCTCGCCCACCTTCTTGAGGATCTTTTCTTTGCCCTTCTCGAAGAGATAGGTGGTGTAGCTGCCCTCTTTGGGGCTGGTCTTGCGGCCCTTGATGAGGTCATACAGCCCCTGCCAGCTGAACTGCTTCAGCTCCGGGGAAACATACACTTCATTGAAAAAGCAGCTCTCGGCACCGGTATGGCAGGCGGGGCCGCTCTTGACGACCTCCACCACCAGCGCGTCGGCGTCGCAGTCGGCGGTGATGGACACCACACGCTGGACGTTGCCGCTGGTCTCGCCCTTGCGCCAGATCTCCTGACGGCTGCGACTCCAGAACACCGTCCGGCCCTCCGCGATGGTCAGCGCCAGCGTCTCGGCGTTCATGTAGGCGAGGGTCAGCACCTCTTTGGTGTAGTGGTCCTGCACGATGGCAGGGATGAGGCCCTTTTCGTCAAATTTCAGGTCCATAATGTTTCTCCTTCCCCGCAGGGGGGACAGCTATAGTTTAGCGTATTCGGCGGGCAAACGCAAGGGCTCAGAGCCGCATTTCCACGCCATTTTCGTTTAAGTATTCCTTTAGCTCCCGGATGGTGAGCAGCTTCTGGTGGAAGATGCCCGCCCCGGCCCCTGCGCCCCGCCTTTTCCCGGGCGCTTTTGTCTTATGATAAAGTTATTTTACTTTATCAAGATAAAGTTGTAAAGTGTGAAAGTGACCGTGTTTTCATTTTTATGATACGATTTTTCTGTGCGTTTGTACAGAAAGGCGAAATGATTTCACGAAAGCCCGCTTTGAGATGATGCCGGCGCAAAAAAGGAGCCGCCGCACAGCGTTTTCCGTGCAGCGGCTCCTCGCCGTTTTATTCTCAGCCCAGCAGTTCCAGCACGCCGCTCTTGGGACGTGCGCCGACGGCCTGACGAACCAGCTTACCGTTCTCGAACAGCAGCAGGGTGGGGATGCTCATGACGCCGAACTCGGCGGCCAGATCGGGCTGCTCGTCCACATTGACCTTGCCCACCTTGACGTCGGTGCGCTCCTCGGCCACCTCGTCCACGATGGGGCTCAGCATCCGGCAGGGGCCGCACCAGGCGGCCCAGAAATCGAGCAGGACGGGCTGAGCGCTCTTCAGCACCTCGGCCTCAAAGTTTTCTTTCGTGATGGTGATGACTGCCATATCGTTTTCCTCCATAAAGAGTGTTTTTTCATCTGACAGGGACAGTATACCCCAAACTCCGGCGTTTTTCCGTGAGCAAGTCACATAAAAAGCCCGGGGCAGGCATTTTCTGCTCCGGGCTCTGGAAATTATTTTGCGATTTCAGGCTCAGATGTCCTTCAGGGCGTTCTTGCCGGCGACGTAGCCGTAGTACATGGCCATGGAGTGGCTGACGCCCTTCAGGCCGATGGGGTATTCGGTGGCAAAGCGGTTGCCCTGGATGTTGCCGGCGACGTACAGGCCGGGGATGACATTGCGGTCGGCGTCGAAGGTGTGGCAGTCCTCGTCGCTCTCGAGGCCTCCGATGCAGACCAGCAGCAGAGCAGTGGTGAACTTGTCGGCGTAGAAGGGGCCGTTCTCGACTGCCCACATACGGGAAGCGGGCTTGTGGAAGTCCTCATCGTAACCGGCCTTGGCCAGCTCGTTGTAGCGCTGGATGGAGTCCAGAGCGGTCTGCTGGGCGGCAGTATCGTCCGGGTAGATCTCTGCCACCAGCTCTTCCAGCGTGTCGGCCTTCAGAGCACGGCCATCGGCCACAGCAGCTTCCAGCTGATAGGGGCTCTTGTAGTTGCGGTAGGTGGTGTTGTTCTTGGGGCCTTCGTCCTCACTGGCATAGTCCTCATAGTAGCAGGCACCGCCGTGGGCTGCGGGCATATAGGGCAGCTGCTCGGGCCAGTTGGAGTCGAAGATCTGCCAGCTCTCGCGGTTCTTCTGCAGCTCGATCTGGTTTTCCAGCTGCTGGCCGGGCAGGTCCTCGTTCATGAAGCGCTTGCCGTTGAGGTCGAGGTTCAGGAAGCCTGCATTGCCCATGACGCCCACGCCGGCGAGGTCGGCGCCGCCGCCCATGTGGTGGATCATCGGGGCGTGGCTCTGCTGCACCTGAGCGCCGGCCCACATACCCAGCTGGATGCCGTCGCCCTGGTTGGTGAAGTTGCCCTCCACATCCACATTGGTGAACAGGCACTGGATGTTGTTCTCGATGACCTCGGGGCAGAAGTGCTTGAGCATCTTGGTGTTCTGGGAGTAGTCGCCAGTGGAGAGGATGACGCCCTTGGAGGCGTTGCACTTGATGTACTCGCCGGTAGCGGCATCGCGGGCGTAAAGGCCCACGCAGCGGCCATTCTCCATGATGAGCTTTTCAACGAAGCAGCCGTAGAAGGTCTGGACATTGCCGGTGTCGATGGCTTTCTGCATATTGGCCTCGACGGTGACGTGCTGGTCGGGCTTGAACTCGACGGAAGTGGGGTAGCAGGGGAAGCGCTCCTGCTTCCAGTCGTAGTGCTCGGGCAGCGGGTAGAAGATGGGGATGATGAAATTGTCCGCGCTCTCGTCGGGGATAGCGCTGCGGGTGGTCTCGGCGTAGTACAGGTCGGGGTTTGCCTCCACCCACCAGTCGAAGGCGTCGCCGATGTTGTGGGCCCACTTGCTCATGATGCTGCGCTTGCAGCGGTAGGTGCTCTCCACCATGTGGGAGTCGATGATGTCGTCGATCTGCTCACGGGTCCAGGTGTCGCGGCCCCACCTGGCCTGCACCTTGCCGTTGATGACGGCGTACTCGCCGCTGCGGCACTGAGGGCCGTCGGCCTTCTCGAAAGCAGCCACCAGACCGCCGTCCTCAGCGACGCTGCGGCAGGCGGCAACGCCTGCGATGCCGCAGCCCACGACTGCCACGTCCACGTCTACGGTCTTGGCGACCTTGCTCTCGTCGATCTCCGGCTCGGTACCCAGCCAGTCCTCATCGGAGGAAGATGCAGCGGTGTCGCCGCCTGCGGTGTGGACGCCCATTGCCTGCTCGATGCAGCTTGCGGCGGCCTTCTTGACGGCGTTGGTGGTGATGGTAGCGCCGGAGATGTTGTCGATCTCGGTGCTCTGAGCAGCCATCAGGGCGTCCTTCAGGGTGGGGGCTGCCACGCCGCCGATGCTCTCGGTCTCGTTGGAGGCGTCAATGACCACGTCGGTGATGGCGGTCTCGCTGAAGGTCATGGTGACCTTCACCTCACCGATGCCGGTGGCGGTGCCGGTGTAAGTGCCGGGGGTGTAGATGGCCTCGCCGGTGGAGGCGGCAGTGCTGCTGGAAGAGCCTGCGTTGCAGGCGGCCAGTGCGCTGGCGGTAACGCCGCTCATAGCGGCAGCGGCGGCAACCTTCAGGAAGCCTTTACGAGAGATCTTTTTCATCTGGAATGCTCCTTACTCTTTCTTCTTTCGACGTTTTCAGGCAGAAAATCGTTCTTCCGAGAGATAGTATAAAATATAACGAAGTAAAAGGGAATTAAAAAATCTTAAGCATTCTGATAAAAAAACTTTATAAGTGTCCTGTTTCCTGCTATACTGAGGCTGTACGGATGTCCCGCTGCCGGAAAGGAGTTTTTTGTCATGAACGAGCACCAGCTTCTCTGCTTTCTCACCGTGAGCCGGACGCTGAATTTCTCCGCCGCCGCGCGGGAACTCTACTGCACCCAGCCCGCCCTGAGCTACCAGATACGCAGCTTCGAAAAGGAGCTGGACGCCGCACTGTTCCGCCGCACGACGACGCAGGTGGCCCTCACCGAGGCAGGCCGCGCCCTGCTGCCCCATGCGGAAGACATCTACCGCGGCATCCTCAACGCCCGCACGGCGCTGAAAGGCTTCGGCACCCACCACACCCTGACCCTCCGCCTGCCGCCGGTGCTTTTGCAGCGGGACCCCATTTACCCCATCCTGATGGCGAGGCTCCACGCCGCGCTGCCGGGCTATGAGTTCAAAGTGGACACCACGCCTGTCCCCTCCAGCTACCACCACATGCTCTGCACCGAGGCAGACGCGGCGCTCTACCTGCCCTTCGGCCCGCTGCCGCCAGAGATCCGCTGTGAGACCATCATCGGCAACCGGTTTTACCTCATCGCCGCGCCGGAGCACCCATTCTCCGGCCAAAGCAGCGTCGAGCTTTCTGACCTTGCCGGACAGCAGATATTTTACGAGCCCCTCTATCAGGATATGGTGGATTTCGCCCAGAAGCAGCCGGGGATGCCCTATTCCACACCGGTCTGGCGGATGGTGGAAAACTACGAGTCGGTCTACGCCGAGCTTCTGGCCGGGCGGGGGATGTTCCTCTGCCCGATGATCTACCCGGCTTTCCCTGCCGGGTGGCACATCCCGCTGCATCTGTCCATCCCGGACACCTGCCTGCTGACCCTGCGGGATGACCCTCGCCCCGAGATATGCACCCTGCGCAAAGTCTTCGCCGAGGTGTACGCCGAGAGGGAAAAGCTGATAAAAGCTCTGTGAGATGCAAAAACGCCCCGGGCGATGCGGAACGCCCGGGGTGGAGAGGGGATGGCGTTATTTTGTTCTGATCAATCGACCTTGTCGTACTGGCCCAGCAGTCCGCCATATTCACTCACCATAGCGGTTCCACCATGGTAGTTGTACTCTTCCTCGGTCACCTTATACTGTGCCTGAGGCTTACTCTGGCCCGGGAGGTAAATGTCAACGTATTTCACATCCGCTTCGTTCTTCTCCTCATTCGTTATCTGATAATAGATCACAGCGGTGCCGCAGGCATACTCTGCTTTTTCCACGTAGTATTCTTTACCGTCGCGGGTGGCTGTTGCAGACTCCATTTTGTTAGGAATATTCTCTTCGATCGGTTTGTTAGTGGTGCTCGACCCGTAGCTCAGAAGCATACTGGTGATCACCTGCTCCACAGCGCCCATCTTATCGGCGCTCCGGTAGGTCTTTTTCGTACGGTCAACTTCGTAAAAGCCGGCCGGTACCAGATTATTGCTTTTATCTCTCACCTTATATTCAGCGCTGTCTACTACCTTCATGATGCCGCTCTTCTCCGTGCCAACATAGCTCACGTTCTGATTCTTCGACACCGCGACTAAGGTTTTTGCGCCGGTCTGGTCCGTTCCCTTCAGTGCCCAGCCAAATCCGCTGATAGCACCACACCAGTACGTCCGGGTGGTGCAAAGGAGACTATCCTTAAACTCGAGCGGCTGCGTAGTATCCGGATCGATGCTGCCGCCACCACCGCCGCTGCATCCGCACAGCAGCGCAAGAGACATTGCTGCTGCCAGAAATCCGGCGGCAAATCTTTTGACCCACTTCATTTTGTTTCCTCCTGTCTCATCATCCAGCCCCCGCAGGGTGCGGGAGTCTTGTCGGCAAACATTATACCCCCCCCCCTGTCTGTTTTGCAATAGATTTTCGCAAATTCGCGAAATTTTGTCGGATAGCACAGCTTTTTACCCGGATTCCCGGCATTATGACGAAACAGGGTCGCATACAACAAACCCCCGGCACCCTCCAAAGCCATT
>ENA-OVFU01001115-OVFU01001115.1-human-gut-metagenome-genome-assembly--contig:-NODE-1115-length-13416-cov-3.787516_pt1 | contig 13416 bp, 8 predicted proteins | sample MGYA00237764_ERZ505407 | MGnify/ENA primary metagenome ERZ505407 (study PRJEB26158, sample SAMN06016366) | human gut metagenome | biome: human gut; feature: ankylosing spondylitis patient; material...
GCATTCGAGGGAATCGTAATAACTTTGATCGCAGAATAAAAGGTCTTGCCCTGCTCTGTACGTTTTGCCTTATAGACCTTACCGAAGGATCCTTCACCGATCTTCTCCACGATCTTCCATTCCGGCCATACAGAAACCGGAAGTTGTTTGTCCATCTATCCTCCCTCCTCTCCTCTCGTAATATGATCTATATTTATTTGAATGTAATTCGTAACTGTTCAATAGCCTCACAGTTACATAACTTCTATTTTATTCTAAATCCTATATCTATATAAAAAACACTAAGTAACTCTATGTCTTTAAAACTCTGTATCTTTGAAACTTCCATCAGGAAGTGCTCTTAGTATAGCATGTCCACCCGCGTCTGTCTGTAGTTTTCGCTTTTCTTCCATCTTTTTTCACACAATCTTTATACTTTTCCTGCAAAAAGAAAAAAAGAAGCCCCAGATTTACTTTGATCATAAATCTGGAACTTCTTCTGTAGTTCATTTATTCTTCTGTTGTATCGATATCCTCATCGTCCAGAAGGATCTCTTCCTCTGCATCATCAGAAACATCCTCTGCGGATTCTTCTTCCATTGTCAGCATTTCATCATCCTCTGGAAGTTCATCTACAGGCTCTTCTTCTGCCACAGGTGTTTCCTCCGGCATCCCTGTATCAAGCTGAATGTCTCTGTAACGTTTCAGACCAGTTCCGGCCGGGATCAGCTTACCAATGATAACGTTCTCTTTCAAACCTACCAGGTGGTCAACTTTACCCTTGATAGCGGCTTCAGTCAGAACTTTAGTTGTTTCCTGGAAGGAAGCGGCTGACAGGAAGGAGTTTGTAGCAAGAGATGCCTTGGTAATACCAAGCATAACCTGTTTTCCATCTGCAGGCTGTTTGCCTTCTTTTTCCATCTGCTCGTTAACGTCCTCGTATTCAAGGAAGTCAACCAGTGTTCCAGGAAGGAATTCTGTATCTCCGTTATCTTCGATACGGATTTTCTTCAGCATCTGACGAACGATAACTTCGATATGCTTATCGCTGATCTCAACACCCTGGAGACGATATACACGCTGTACTTCACGGATCATATAATCCTGAACTGCACGTACACCCTTAATTCTCAGGATATCATGCGGATTTACGCTACCTTCTGTAAGTTCATCACCTGCTTCAAGGATCTGTCCGTCTGTGATCTTGATACGGGATCCGTATGGAATAAGGTAAGTCTTGGATTCACCTGTTTCCTGATCTGTAACGATAACTTCACGTTTCTTCTTAGTATCATTGATAACAGCAACACCAGGAATCTCTGTGATGATGGCAAGACCTTTCGGCTTTCTTGCCTCAAAAAGCTCCTCGACACGAGGAAGACCCTGTGTGATATCTCCACCGGCAACACCACCGGTATGGAAGGTACGCATGGTCAGCTGTGTACCAGGCTCACCGATAGACTGTGCTGCGATGATGCCGACTGCCTCACCAACCTGTACCGGCTGGCCGGTTGCCATGTTGGCACCATAACATTTTGCGCAGACACCGATGTGGGACTTACAGCTTAAGACAGTACGGATCTTTACAGAATCACGGCCCATCTTGTTCAGCGCCTTCATAACGGCTGCCGCACGCTTCGGAGTACACATATGGTTTGCCTTTACAACCACTTCTCCGGTCTCCGGATCGGTAATGGTCTCAGCGATGTAACGGCCGGTGATACGCTCCTCCAGGCTCTCGATGGTCTCTTTGCCATCGGTGAATGCCTTGATCTCCATGTACGGGATATCCTTGCCTTCGCAGCAGTCTACCTCACGCACGATCAGATCCTGGGATACGTCTACCAGACGACGGGTAAGGTAACCGGAGTCTGCGGTACGCAGCGCGGTATCGGACATACCCTTTCGTGCACCATGAGCGGAAATGAAGTACTCCAGTACGTCAAGACCCTCACGGAAGTTGGATTTGATAGGAAGCTCGATGGTGTGACCGGTTGTATCTGCCATAAGTCCACGCATACCTGCCAGCTGCTTGATCTGCTTATCAGATCCTCGCGCACCAGAGTCAGCCATCATGAAGATGTTGTTGTACTTATCCAGTCCTGTTAACAGGTCATGGGTCAGCTGATCATCGGTGGTCTTCCAGGTTTCGATAACTTCTTTATAACGCTCCTCCTCGGTAATAAGACCGCGGCGGTAGTTCTTTGCGATATGGTCTACAGTTGCCTGAGCGTCAGCGATCAGCTTCGGCTTGCTTGCAGGTACGGTCATATCGGAAATAGATACGGTCATAGCTGCTCTTGTAGAGAACTTGTAACCAATTGCCTTAATATCATCCAGTGTAACAGCAGTCTGGGTAGCGCCATGAACATTGATAACTTTTTCAAGGATCTGCTTTAACTGCTTCTTAGCTACGTGGAAGTCAACTTCCAGCTTTAATTCATTTTCAGGAATGCTTCTGTCTACAAAGCCTAAGTCCTGAGGAATGATCTCATTGAAGATAAAACGTCCGATGGTAGACTCGATCACACCAGTCTTAACAGTGCCGTCTGGCATTGTCTTATTGACTCTTACTTTAACTCTGGAATGAAGAGTTGCCTCCTGGTTCTCATATGCCAGGATCGCTTCGTTTACACTCTTGAAGATCATGCCTTCGCCCTTAGCGCCAGGACGTTCCTGGGTCAGATAGTAGATACCAAGTACCATATCCTGTGAAGGAACGGCTACAGGACCACCATCAGATGGCTTTAACAGGTTGTTCGGGCTTAACAGCAGGAAACGGCACTCTGCCTGTGCTTCTACGGACAGAGGAAGATGAACTGCCATCTGGTCACCGTCGAAGTCGGCGTTGAACGCTGTACAAACAAGTGGATGCAGCTTAATAGCTTTACCTTCTACCAGAATCGGTTCGAATGCCTGGATACCAAGTCTGTGCAGTGTAGGAGCACGGTTTAACATAACCGGATGCTCTTTGATAACATCTTCCAGAACATCCCAAACTTCTGTCTGAAGCTTTTCAACCATCTTCTTTGCATTCTTAATATTGTGAGCAGTACCGTTTGCTACTAACTCTTTCATTACGAATGGCTTGAACAGCTCGATCGCCATTTCCTTTGGCAGACCGCACTGATAGATCTTTAATTCAGGACCAACGACGATAACGGAACGTCCGGAATAGTCAACTCGCTTACCTAACAGGTTCTGACGGAAACGTCCCTGCTTACCCTTTAACATATCGGAAAGGGACTTAAGAGCACGGTTTCCAGGTCCTGTTACAGGACGGCCACGGCGGCCATTATCGATCAGGGCATCAACTGCTTCCTGAAGCATACGTTTCTCGTTACGAACGATGATATCAGGAGCACCAAGCTCTAACAGTCTTGCCAGACGGTTGTTACGGTTGATAATTCTTCTATATAAGTCGTTTAAGTCACTGGTTGCAAAACGTCCACCATCCAGCTGTACCATAGGACGGATATCCGGTGGGATAACCGGGATAACATCCATGATCATCCACTCAGGACGGTTTCCGGAGCTTAAGAATGCCTCTACAACTTCCAGACGCTTGATAATTCTTGCACGCTTCTGGCCGCTTGCATCGATCAGCTGCTTTCTTAACTCTGCGGAATCTTTTTCCAGGTCGATGGCCTTTAACAGCTCCTGGATCGCCTCAGCACCCATTCCTACACGGAATGCAGTGCTGCTGCCGTATTTCTCTACTTCTTCACGGTATTCCTTCTCAGACAATACCTGCTTGTACTGAAGGCTTGTTACACCTGGATCCAGTACAACATAGGAAGCGAAATACAGAACTTTCTCCAGAGTTCTTGGAGAAATGTCAAGGATCAGACCCATACGGCTTGGGATGCCCTTGAAGTACCAGATATGGGAAACAGGAGCAGCAAGCTCAATACGTCCCATACGCTCTCTTCTGACGCTGGACTTGGTAACTTCAACGCCGCAGCGGTCACAGATCACGCCTTTGTAACGGATCTTCTTATACTTTCCACAATGGCACTCCCAGTCCTTGCTCGGTCCGAAGATCCTCTCGCAGAAAAGTCCGTCTTTTTCTGGTTTTAAGGTTCTATAGTTAATGGTCTCAGGTTTCTTTACAACGCCGTGATCCCACCAGTCTTTCCACTCTTTGGAAGGAGCGCCTGCTGGTTCAGGCATACGGTTGCGCACAGCTCCCTGCTCCCACCAGTCTTTCCACTGCTTGCTTGGCTTATCTGCAGGCTCCGGAGTTCTGTGTGTCCAGGAGCGGATCTTTTCAGGGGAAGCCAGACCTATTTTAATGGCATCAAACGCCATTGGATGATAAGTTTCATTTGTTGTTTCCGGCATGAGCTTATACTCCCTTCTATTATTCGTTCTCACTGTCATCTGTATATGCGTCATACAGGTCATCTGTATAATCGTCGTTAGTTTCCTTGGAATCGGATTCTACATTCACAAGCTCATTGTTCTTGAATTCCTGCTCCTGATATCCGTAATTGGAGTAAGACTCTCTGTCATTGTAATGACGGTCGCCTTCCAGCATAGCACGCAGTTCTGTATCACCATAGTCGATGCTCTCTGTCATCTCTACTTCGGTACCATCTTCTCTCTGAACCTGAACATCCAGACCCAGGGACTGCATTTCCTTAAGAAGTACCTTGAAGGATTCCGGAACACCTGGCTCAGGGATATTTTCGCCCTTGATAATAGCTTCGTATGTCTTAACACGGCCAACTACGTCGTCAGACTTAACAGTCATGATCTCCTGCAGGGTGTAGGAAGCACCATATGCCTCCAGAGCCCAAACCTCCATCTCTCCGAAACGCTGTCCGCCGAACTGAGCTTTACCACCCAGAGGCTGCTGTGTAACCAGGGAGTAAGGACCGGTAGAACGTGCATGGATCTTATCGTCTACCAGATGATGCAGTTTCAGGTAATGCATGTGTCCGATGGTTACTGCGCCGTCGAAGTACTCGCCGGTACGTCCATCACGGAGACGTACTTTACCGTCACGGCTGATCGGTACGCCTTCCCACAGCTTTCTGTGCTCTAAGTGGGAACCAAGGTAATCCATTACCTCAGGTCTTAAGGTATCTTTATATTTAGCTTCAAACTCTTCCCATGGAGTATTTACATAGTCGTTTGCAAGCTCCAGGGTATCCTGGATATCATTCTCGTTTGCGCCATCGAAGATAGGAGTGGAAACGTTAAATCCAAGTGCCTTAGCTGCAAGGCTTAAGTGGATTTCCAGCACCTGTCCGATGTTCATACGGGAAGGTACGCCCAGTGGGTTAAGCACGATGTCCAGAGGACGGCCGTTTGGAAGGAATGGCATATCTTCTACAGGAAGTACACGGGAAACGACACCCTTGTTACCATGACGTCCAGCCATCTTATCACCAACAGAGATCTTACGTTTCTGAGCGATGTAGATACGAACGGTCTGATTTACGCCTGGTGCAAGTTCGTCACCATTTTCTCTTGTAAATACCTTAGCGTCTACGATGATACCATATGCACCATGAGGTACCTTTAAGGAGGTATCACGTACTTCTCTTGCCTTCTCACCGAAGATGGCTCTTAACAGTCTTTCTTCAGCAGTCAGCTCAGTCTCTCCCTTTGGAGTAACCTTACCTACCAGAATATCTCCGGCACGGACTTCAGCACCGATACGGATGATACCGCGCTCGTCCAGATCCTTTAAGGCATCCTCACCAACACCAGGTACGTCACGGGTGATCTCTTCCGGTCCTAACTTGGTATCACGTGCTTCTGCCTCGTATTCTTCAATATGAACAGATGTATAAACATCATCACGTACCAGACGCTCAGAAAGAAGAACCGCATCCTCGTAGTTGTAACCTTCCCAGGTCATAAAGCCGATCAGAGGGTTCTTACCAAGAGCGATCTCACCGTTGCAGGTAGAAGGACCATCTGCGATTACTTCACCGGCTTCTACGTGATCATTCTTATAAACGATTGGTTTCTGGTTGTAGCAGTTGCTCTGGTTGCTTCTCTTAAACTTGGTTAAGTGATATACATCACGGTTTCCATCGGAGTCTCTCTTGATGATGATCTCGTTGGAAGCGGAACGCTCAACCACACCTGCATTCTTTGCAACAACGCAGACACCGGAGTCAACGGCAGCTTTGCCTTCAATACCGGTACCAACTGCAGGAGCTTCTGTACTTAACAGCGGCACAGCCTGACGCTGCATGTTGGATCCCATCAGCGCACGGTTCGCATCGTCGTTCTGAAGGAATGGGATCATGGCTGTAGCAACAGAGAATACCATCTTAGGAGAAACGTCCATTAAGTCGATGGTGCTCTTTCTGAACTCGGAAGTTTCTGTACGGAAACGTCCGGATACGTTGTTGTGGATGAAGTGTCCTTCTTCATCTAACGGCTCATTCGCCTGTGCTACGATGAAGTTGTCCTCTTCGTCTGCAGTCAGATATACGACTTCGTCAGTAACCCTTGGATTCGCTGCGTCAGTCTTATCTACCACACGGTAAGGTGCTTCAATAAAGCCGTACTGATTTACTCTTGCGTAGCTTGCAAGGGAGTTGATCAGACCGATGTTAGGACCTTCAGGAGTCTCGATCGGGCACATACGGCCATAGTGTGTATAGTGTACATCTCGTACCTCGAATCCGGCACGGTCTCTTGACAGACCGCCAGGACCTAAGGCAGATAAACGTCTCTTATGTGTAAGCTCTGACAGAGGGTTGTTCTGATCCATGAACTGGGACAGCTGGGAACTTCCGAAGAATTCCTTTACAGCAGCTGTAACAGGCTTGATGTTGATCAGGGACTGTGGTGTGATACCATCTACGTCCTGGGTTGTCATACGCTCTCTTACAACACGCTCCATACGGGATAAACCGATACGGTACTGGTTCTGTAATAACTCACCTACGGCACGGATACGACGGTTGCCTAAGTGGTCGATATCATCAGAAGTACCAACCTGCTCTTCCAGATGCATGTTGTAGTTGATGGAAGCTAAGATATCTTCCTTTGTGATATGCTTCGGGATCAGATCATGGATATTTCTTCTGATCTCTTCCTTTAACATCTCTTCATCATCACCTGCTTTTTCCAGGATTGGAGCAAGCGCAGGATAATATACTAATTCAGAAACGCCAACTTCTTCCGGATCAAAGGAAACATAAGCGCCAAGCTCAACCATCATATTGGAAAGAACTTTCTGCTTTCTGTTGATGCCTTCTACCCATACGAAAGGAACAGCGGAGTTCTGAACCTTCATAGCAGACTCTTTGTCTAACTTTGTACCAGCTTCTGCAATGATCTCACCTGTAGTGGTATCAACTACATCTTCTGCCAGTACCTGTCCATTCAGACGGAACTTAAAGGACAGCTTCTTGTTGAATTTATAACGTCCAACTTTTGCCAGGTCATATCTTCTGGGATCGAAGAACATGCTGTTAAGCAGGCTCTCTGCACTGTCTACAGACAGCGGCTCGCCTGGACGGATCTTCTTGTACAGCTCTAACAGACCATCCTGATAGTTATCAGATGTATCCTTTCCAAAGCTTGCAAGGAGCTTTGGCTCTTCGCCGAACAGATCTAAGATCTCTGCGTTGGTTCCGTAGCCTAAGGCACGGATCAGTACAGTAACCGGTACTTTACGGGTTCTGTCTACACGAACATAAAATACATCGTTGGAATCGGTTTCATATTCCAGCCATGCACCACGGTTCGGGATAACCGTACATGTAAACAGTTCCTTACCTACCTTGTCATGTCCGATCCCGTAGTAAATACCAGGGGAACGTACAAGCTGGCTGACGATAACACGTTCTGCACCGTTAATTACAAATGAACCGGTATCTGTCATCAGAGGCAGATCACCCATAAATATCTCATGTTCATTCATTTCATCTTTATCTTTATTGTACAGTCTGACCTTTACCTTAAGCGGTGCGGCGTAAGTAGCATCCCGTTCTTTACACTCTTCGATGGTATACTTGATATCATCTCTGCACAATGTAAAGTCAACGAATTCCAGACTTAAATGTCCTGCAAAATCCGCGATAGGAGAGATATCAGCAAACGCTTCCTTCAGTCCTTCATCTAAGAACCACTGGTAGGAGTCTTTCTGAATCTCGATCAGGTTAGGCATCTGAAGGACTTCCTTCTGCCTTGAATAGCTCATTCTTACGCTTTTCCCGGCCGGTACCGGACGTATTCTGCTTTTCTCCATTGACGTTTCACCCCTGTTTTCTTATTTGGTTGCAGCGGCTTTTTCGGGGATTTTTCTTTCTTTTTCTGCCCCTTTTTCCACTGCTGTCGTTCTCGGTAATCGGGCGTCAGCAAATGGGCGCAATAAGCCCAGGACGCCACAATAATGCACTCTCCATAATAACATATATTTGTCAAGGTGTCAAGAATTTTTTCTTGCTTTTTTTTACCACAAATGATATACTATATTAGAATGTCTTGGGGCATGTCTAATCAAGCCCACGGGAACTATACTACAGTTCGGAGGTATACCTTATGTTAAATACCGTTTTAAACATACTGCTGGTGATCCTCATCATTGCAGCTGTCATCCTGGCTATCCTGTATTTCCTTGGAAATAAGCTTCAGAAGCGCCAGTTAGAACAGCAGCAGATGTTAGATGCCGCAGCACAGACCGTATCTCTTCTTGTTATTGATAAGAAGAAACTGAAGCTGACTCAGGCAGGTCTTCCAAAAATGGTAGTTGACCAGACTCCAAAGTACATGCGCTGGACCAAGGTTCCGGTTGTGAAAGCAAAGATCGGACCAAAGATCGTTACACTGATCGCTGATGCAAGAGTGTTTGAATGCCTTCCTGTTAAAACAGAAGCTAAGGTAGTTTTAAGCGGTATCTACATCACCCAGATCAAGAGTGTCCGCGGAGGTTCCATTCCAACTCCGCCAAAGAAAAAGGGATTTTTCGCAAGATTCCGTAAAGATGCATAATATGGGGCGTAAAAAAACAGCCGGCTCCCGGATGGGAGCGGCTGTTTTTTGTTTTGATGAGGTGGGTTTCCCCGCGGATGCGGGGCGCCCTCTCTTTCTACTGGCAGGACTGCACATCTACTAAAATGCGGCAATCCGACATATGCTCATAATTAATATCCAGGGAATAATCCACATTCACCTTCAGGCTGTCTGCCTGCTCATCTACTGCAAAGTGATTGGCCTGTATCCCTACTACCATTTCACCTAAAGGGGTGCTGTAGCAGGAAATATTCTTCCGGTTCTTTTCAAACAGCATGTGGGTAGTGGCTGTTCCCTTTTTTGTAATATCCATAGAGGTTGGCGTGATCTTGATGATATTCTTTACCGGTTCTTTAAAACCTTCTAACAGTTCTTCGTAGAGAACGTAATGTTTCCCATTCTTCTGGTAGTAATCTCCCCGGACGATCATCTCCACATCATTGTCCTCTTCATCCATGGTATGGACACCGCGGATGGTGATCAGTACATCCTTTGTCATGTAACTCCTCTTTTCTTTTTACGTAAACCTGTGATCTTAGAAACGCTCTAAAGCATGGCTCATCAGCTTGTCTACTAATTCCTCTTTGTTGACGCCTCTTGCCTCCCAAAGCATTGGATACATACTGATGGCTGTAAATCCAGGCATGGTATTGATCTCGTTAAATACTACCTCTCCGTCTTCCTTTACAAAGAAATCTACACGGGAAAGTCCGTATCCGTCTACTGCCTTGAAAATAGCAACTGCTGCTTTTCTTACTTCTTCTGTGGCATTTCCAGGAAGTTCTGGATCTGTTACCGTCTTGGACTCAGCATTGTAATATTTTGCGTCAAAATCATAAAAGTCTGCTGCTGCCAGGATCTCGCCTACACCGGAAGCCTTCACTTCTTCTTTTCCGCCGCCGAATACAGCACATTCGATCTCACGGCCAATAATAGTCTCTTCTACCAGGATCTTTCTGTCATGCTTTGCAGCCTCTTTTAAGCCGGCTTCCAGTTCTTCTCTGTTTTCTGCCTTGCTGACTCCCTTGGAGGAACCTGCGTTAGACGGCTTGATAAATACAGGGTATGCAAAATGTGCTTCAATACGTGCTGTTACAGCATCCATATCTGCTAACTGCTCGCTCATAACAGGCTCATAATCTGCCTGGCGGATGCCTAAGTTATTTACAATGATCTTTGTATACAGTTTATCCATGCCCACTGCAGATGCCAGTACACCGCAGCCTACATATGGGATCTTTGCCAGTTCTAAAAGACCCTGGATGGTTCCGTCTTCGCCGTGAAGTCCATGAAGTACCGGGAATACAAGGTCCAATTTTACTTCTGTTACTTTATCTCCATCCATAAGGATCGCACATTTCTTTGTAGCATCTGGTAAGATAGCTGCGGAAACTTTTCCATTTCTCCACTCACCGCTTCTGATCTCTTCTACAGACTCTGTCTTGATCCAGTGTCCGTCTAATGTAATACCAATAAGAAGCAGGTCATATTTTTCTTTGTTGATGCGGTCGATCACATTGGCTGCAGACATGCAGGATACTTCATGTTCTGATGACTGTCCGCCGAAAATGACTGCTGCTGTTTTTCTTTCCATTTTTATATCTCCTCACTTATCCCTTTTCCAGAAATCTTTAAAATCTTTCTTTTCTTAGATTTTACCGTTTACAGTATAGCATATGTGGCAATAAATACAAATAGAAAATATGTTCTCTCAAAATCCAGAAAGGAAGTTTTAGTCCATGAAATCTGTATCTTATCGCCACAAATGGCTTATTTGTTCTCTTGTCTGCTTTTTTACTGCTTTTCTCATTGCAGTTTCTGCCAACACCTGTAAGCAGGAGGCAGATGCCAGCCGTATAGCCCCTTATGTGCTGCGTTTTCACATTTTAGCGGAAAGCAATTCAAAAACGGACCAGGAATTAAAATTAAAAGTCCGGGACCAGGTTCTTTCCTATATCCGTGAAAATGCCCCGGATCATGCCAGAAAAGAAGAGCTGGCTTCCTGGCTTCTTTCTCATAAGGAAGAGGTCGTTTTTAAGGCAGAACAGACCCTGGCAGACTCCGGCTGTGAAGCGGATGTGGATCTTAATCTGAGCCATGACCATTTTCCAGCAAGGACCTATGGAAATGCCTTCTTTCCCTGCGGTTACTATGACGCTGCACGGATCACTATAGGCAAAGGAAAAGGACGCAACTGGTGGTGCGTCCTCTATCCCGGTCTTTGCTTTACAAATTCTTATCATACAGATATAGATGAAACAGCTTCTGAAAGCTATTCCCTGGTCTTTGAAACTGCTCCAAGGCCGGAACTGCACCTTGGACTTTTAGATGCTGCAAAACAGCTTTTTAAGCAGAAGGCTTAATTTCAGGCTTTCTGCTTATCCAACATCTCCTGAAGAGCTTCGTCGCTTTCATCGATCCATACGTCCTCTTCATCTGCATTTAACCCCAGATAAACAGCCAGTGTACGCTCATCATCGCTGTTGTTCCAGCGGCTGATATAGCGGTCGATCTCTTCAAATTCGATCTCTCCTGCAAGATAGCGCTCTTTGAAGGTCTTTTCTGTCTTATCTTCTACTTTATTTTCTTCCATTTATCTTCTCCTCCAATGCCATTTCCGCTATCTTCTTCCACGGCCGCGGACAGGCATGATATCTTCCTGCTCCTTGATATTCTTGGAAACAGTGATCTCCTGATTATCAATGTGTTCTCTTGCTGCATTCTTTGCCTCTGCAATATTGCGGGCTTTGATCGCAGCCAGGATATGTTCATGCTCTACTATCAGGATCTGGCGTTTATCCTCGTCCTTGATATATTCCAGACGATAGCGGTACATCTGCTCTCTTAAATTATTTAAGATCTGTACCAGTTTATCATTTCCGGTTCCCAGATAGATCACATCATGGAATGCCTCGTCTGTCTCTGCAATGTTCATGGCATTTCCCTTATTAATGGCATTCTTAAAGTCGTTCTGGCGTTCCCCTAACTGTTCGATCTCTTCATCGGTCATTCTCTGGCAAGCCAGTTCAATGGCCAGTTCTTCCAGGGAACGGCGAACTTCCAGCACATCCCTAAGGCTCTTTTCAGAGATCTTTGCAACCTCAGCGCCTTTTCTTGGGATCATAAGTACAAGACCTTCCAGTTCCAGTTTACGAATGGCTTCACGGATCGGTGTACGGCTTACACCTAATTTTTCTGCCAGCTGGATCTCCATCAGTCTTTCTCCCGGAGCCAGTTCTCCTTTTAAAATAGCCTGACGCAGTGTATTAAATACAACATCGCGAAGAGGCAGATATTCGTTCATATTGACTTTAAAATTATTTTCCATCTCAAGACCATTCCTTTCTGTGTTTTATCTATGTCTGTTTGTCTATATTTTTATGTTTACGATCTGTTTGTTTCTATCTGCTCCGCTTTACATGAAAGAAGTTGGTCAGATATACCTGCTTTGCCAGTTTGGAAGCATCACCATAGCGAAGCTTTTCGTAGGCATTCTGTGCTGCCTGTGGATTGGTAAACAGACCAAATACAGTTGGACCGCTTCCGCTCATCATGGCATTAACAGCCCCTTCTTCTTTCATCACCTGCTCGATCTCACCGATCACCGGATATTTACCGGCTGTTACCAGTTCCAGCACATTTCCAAATTTTCCGGCTATCTCATGGATATTCTGGCGGTTGATCGCTTCAATCATGCCGTCAATATCCGGATGATCTTCCTGCTTTAGCTCCATGGCATCCAGGCTCTCATAAACCACTTTTGTAGAAACGCTGATCCCCGGTTTTGCGATCAATACCTGACACTGGGGGATCTGAGGCAACGGAGTTAATTCTTCCCCAATTCCTTCGGAAAGAGCGGTTCCACGCATCAGGCAGTATGGGATATCTGCTCCCAGCTTAACGCCACGTTCCATCAGTTCTTTTATACTTAAGCCCAGGCCAAACATTTTATTGACTCCAAAAAGGACTGCAGCTGCATCGGTACTGCCTCCGGCCATTCCAGCTGATACAGGAATGAACTTTTTCAGTTTTATGGAAACACCTTCTTTTACACCAAACTCTTCCATTAAAAGAGCGGCTGCCCGGTAAGCCAGATTTTGTTCATTATTTGGAAGGTAAAACAGGTTGGTCTCCAGACGGATACCAGGCTCCTTTGTCCTGTAAAGTTCGATCCGGTCATGAAGTCCTACAGTCTGCATGATCATGCGGACATCATGATACCCGTTGTCCCTTCTCCCCAGTACGTCCAGCGCCAGATTTATCTTTCCATATGCCTTCAGGCGTAAATGTGTGATCATAGCTGCTATCCCCTTTTTTCTCAATTCCGTTAATTCCACTGATACCAACGGATTGCTCCGCAATTTGTGTTCTCGCAATCCTAAAACATTCGTAATCCGCTCATTTTTCTTCAAAAAATGGCGACATGTCATAATACATAATATTGTATAC
>ENA-OVFU01001125-OVFU01001125.1-human-gut-metagenome-genome-assembly--contig:-NODE-1125-length-13329-cov-7.013485_pt1 | contig 13329 bp, 10 predicted proteins | sample MGYA00237764_ERZ505407 | MGnify/ENA primary metagenome ERZ505407 (study PRJEB26158, sample SAMN06016366) | human gut metagenome | biome: human gut; feature: ankylosing spondylitis patient; material...
CGGCCTCTTGAACCCCATTCAAGCGCGCTACCAAACTGCGCTACACCCGGTCAACTGGGCTGTCTCGAATCAGCTTGATTATTATAACTGACTGCACCGAGAATGTCAATAGAAATGTACGAATTTTATAAATATATTTTGCTTTGTGACTGATAAAGGAAGGAAAGAAGGGATAAATCATGCCGAATAGCCTGGAATTGAACGTCTCCCCTGCGCAGCTGCACGCCTTTGCTAACCACCCGTTCCATGTCCGCAAGGATATGGAGATGAATGAGTTGGTGGACAGCATCCGGGAAAGCGGCGTTATTGTTCCGTTGATCGTGCGCAGCAGGCCCGATGGCAGCTATGAGATCATCAGCGGACACCGCCGCTGCGAGGCCTGCCGGGAACTGGGTATTGAGAAGGTGCCGGTCCGCGTGCAGAAGCTGACGGATGATGAAGCTACCATTTTAATGGTGAACAGCAATATCCAGAGGGAGCATGTGCTGCCGAGTGAGAAGGCGTTTGCGTATAAGATGCGTATGGATGCAATGAAGCACCAAGGCCGAGTAACTTCGGCCCAAGTTGGGCCGAAGCTGAGCAGTGAGGTTTTGGCTGAACAAGTTGGAGAAAGCCGCAATCAAATTAAGCGTTACATCCGCCTGACCTACCTCATCTCCCCCATTCTGCAAATGGTCGACGAATCCCGGATGGCGTTCAACCCAGCGGTAGAGATCTCCTACATGACGCCCGAGCACCAGCGGTGGCTGCAAGCCGAAATGGAGCTTTGCGAGGCCACTCCTTCTCTGGTGCAGTCCCGCCGTCTTAAAGAGATGAGCCAGAGCGGCACACTGACGGAGCACTACCTGCATACCCTGCTCACCGAGCAGAAGCCCAATCAACGTCAGAAGTTTTTCTTGAATCAATCTGACGTGCAGCGGTTCTTCCCTCCCGGCTATACGCCCGAGCAGATGCAGAACACGATTTTCTCTCTGCTGAAAACCTGGGGCCATGCTCACGAGCATCCCCAGAACCAGCAGGAGTTGGAACGGTAAAATGCCACACACAACCTTATTTATAAGGCCCGGTTAGGATGCCAAAAACACGGCGTTCTGTCAGGCTTATTCGAGTGTGCGCTTTTTGGAGAAGCAACCATGCAATTTGACTACTTTTACGGCAGTCAGGCCGAGCAGTTCTCATTCTATCGCATCCCCAAGGTGCTGTTCACCGACCCGCAGTTCAAACCGCTGTCCACCGATGCAAAGGTCCTGTACGGTATCCTGCTGGACCGCATGAGCCTGTCGGTCAAGAATCACTGGCTGGATGAACAGAGCAGGGTCTACATCATCTTCACCACCGAGGAAATCATGGAGGCCCTGAGCTGTGCCAACCAGAAGGCCTGCCGCCTGATGCTCGAGCTGGAAAAGGATGCAGGTCTGATTGAACGCAAGCGCCAGGGACTGGGAAAGCCCAGCTTGATTTACGTGAAAAATTTTGCTGTTTCGTCATAAATTAAGAAGTGTGAAAATCACATTTCTTGAAGTGTGATTTTCACACTTCTGGAGATGTGATTATCACACGCAAATAAGACTGATAGTAATTAGACTAATTATAACGATACAGAAAACAGATTGAAAAACAGAATACGGGGTGTAGAGTATGGCCGGGGTGACGAAAGAAGAAATCGCGCGGGCGAAGGAACTGGACCTGCTGACCTACTTCAAACTACGAAGCGCCCATCGATGCCATGTCCGGCGCGTCTCTAAAGCTCATGCAGCACACCGGGCCGTGGCGCAGTGTCCATTATCTGGCGCTTGGCGGTACGGACTACGCCGCGCTGGATGCGTTTTTGAAATATTTCCCGGCAGTCCGCAAAGTCGTCCTCTGTCTGGACAACGACAACGCAGGGCGGACTCGAACGCAGGATATTATTGCGCATCTTGCCAGCAGCGGCAAAGCCGTTGAGGACTGCCCGCCGCCGGTGGGCACGGATTATAACGACACACTGGTGCAGTACATGCAGGAATACCGCGCACACTGCATCAGCATGGATGATATTTTGGAGGAAACAAGATGAAAACAATCGCAATCGCAAACCAGAAGGGCGGCACGGGGAAAACGACCACAACGTATAACCTCGGCATTGCCCTGACCCAACAGGGCTACCGCGTCCTGATGGTGGACTTTGACCCGCAGGGCAATCTTTCCTGCTACTGCGGTATCCCACCAGAAAAGGACCTTGACCAGACCATTACGGAGCTGCTGATGAAGACCTCCTGCGAAAAGCCGATAGGAAATCGGGAGTGTGTCTACCAGACCGGACGCAAGGAGGCTGCCGCACGGGTGGATTTTATCCCGTCCAATCTGCGGCTGGCGGGCTTTGAGCTGGCCATGGGCACGATGATGTGCCGCGAGGTTCTTCTGAAATCCTGCCTGGAACAGTACAACAATCAGTACGACTACTGTCTGATCGACTGCTCCCCCTCTGTTGGCCTGCTGCTGACCAATGCGCTGGCCGCCGCCAATGAAATTATTATCCCGATGCAGGCGCAGCCTTTCTCCGTTGTGGGCATGTCGCAGCTGACGTCCTCTATTGCGAATGTGCAGCGTAAAATCAACCCCGGACTGCGGGTGAAGGGCATCCTTCTGACGATGACCGAGCACACGAACGTTTCCGACCACTACTGCGAGCAGGTCCGCAGCACCTACGGCAATAAGATTCACGTTTTTACGACGGAGATTCCCAGAAACGTGAAGGTACAGGAGAGCCAGGCCAACGCAGAGCCGACGATTCTGTACGACCCGAAAAGCAACAGTGCAAAGGCCTATATTGAATTTGCGAAGGAGGTATCCGGCTATGGCCGCGAAGAACAAGTTTTTGAACGCGATGAAGATGCCCTCAATCGATGATATGTTTTCCTCGGAGGCTGACAGGCAGCGGGAAAGCGGCGATTTGGTCACAGAGGTGCCGCTTTCCGAGCTGCATCCGTTCGTCGGGCATCCGTTTGAGGTGCGTGACGATGAGGATATGCAGAAGATGGTGGACAGCATCCGGGAGAACGGTGTGCTCACCAACCTGACCGTGCGCCGCCGCGCCGAGGGTGGGTATGAGATCATCAGTGGGCACAGACGGTTCCACGCAGCACAGCGGGCCGGGCTGGATAGGATCAAGGTTCAGGTGCGGGATATTGATGATGACCAGGCGATTATTGACATGGTCGATTCCAATATTCAGCGGGAGCATATCAGCCCGATGGAGAAGGCCAGGGCGTATGCGATGAAACTGGAAGCTATCAGTCGCCAGGGATCACGTCATGATTTAACTTCCGCTCAAGTTGAGCGGAAGTTGGAAAGCGCTGAAATCGTGGGCAAAGAAGCAGGCGATAGTCGCGCACAGGTCAGACGCTTCATCCGCCTCAACAGCCTCGTCCCCGACCTGCAAAAGAAAGTTGACGACGGCAGTCTGAAATTCAACCCCGCTGTAGAGCTTTCTTACCTTTCCTCCACCGAGCAGAATGATTTCCTCGATTACATTGAATCCCAATCCTGCTCACCTTCGCTGTCGCAGGCACAGAAACTAAAAGCCGCCAGCAAGGACGGTGCGCTGGATCACGGCAAGCTGCTGGAAATCATGGACACCAAAAAGCCCAGTGTACCGCCTCGTGACCCTACGCTGACCATCAGCGTCAGCAAAATTGCCCGCTACTTCCCCACCGGCTACACACAAGAACAGATGCTAGGAATCATCATGCAGCTTCTTGAACGAAACTCCCACCATCTTATGCCGGAAAAACAACCCAGTCTGGAGCGTTGAAATGGCAGAGTACAGATATTACTTGATTCCCGATTTTATGTCGCACGTCTTTCCACAGCAGTTTGAAGAACAAGCTCCGACGGAGTTCTTTTCAAATACAGCTGATTTGATGAAGCGCTACCAGCAGTTGAGAGAAATGCCCTACAACAACGAGTACACCTGGAACGAGCGCACCAATCTTCCCTACCCGCGCCTGACTGTTGGAATTGACCGCCGTGACCCGGATGGTGCAGTAACCATCATGCAGGTGCGGAACGGTATCAACTACCTGTGTGATGATTACCGCGGCCCCTTTGCAGATCGCAATGACAAGCAGCTCATTGAAATGGCAAAGCAGCTTGTGACGGCAGTTGGCGTAGATCGTATCCGGCCTCACTACTACACGGAAGAAAATGGTCACACAAAGGTACATGTTACACGCCTGACAAGTGCTTCCGGGATTTCAATTATGATGACCGTCCCTGCGCCAACAGTATGCCGTCTTTGTCCGTCAGTGATCTAATCGTCATTGATCGTGGCGACAAGGCCGAAGCCCTGTATGTGGATGCAGTTGGCTTCAAGGATGTAAGCCGACTGTTGCCCGAGCTTCATGATATGGAAGTTGAGCGACAGGAGCACAATTTAGATGAATTAGAAAGGTAGGTGTCAAGATGCCGAAACCGCAGGATATATTTCAGCTGGCCCGGCAGGAGGCCGTGCGGGTCACAGCATCGCCGCAGGCGTGGCAGAGCTTTTTGTACACTGCCGCCCACAACTATCACACCACCTATCTGAACCAACTTCTGATTCACGCCCAGCGGCCAGACGCCGCGGCCTGCGCCAGCATGGAATACTGGAATACGAAGGCAAACCGGCTGGTCATGCGCGGCAGCAGATGCATCACCGTGCTGCAGCGCCGACAGGGCGTGGCGGTGACAAAGCCTGTTTTTGCCATCGGCGATACCACACTATTGAGCCAGACGCACACTGGCGGGCCGTGGGAGGTCACGGACACAACGCGACCGCTGCTTCTGCAAGATAAATCTGATGACTGGCTGACGGCGCTGGCACAGGATGGCGTCTCCAACGATGCAGATTGTGCCCGCCGCATGCTGGAACGCAATGTGGCGGACAGTACGCTGCAGTGGGCGCAGCCTGACGAGCAGATGCAGCTCTTGCAGGCACTGGTCACGCAGAGTGCTGTCTACATGGCACGGCTGCGAATCGGACTGCCGGTGCAGGACGAGGATTATCCGGCATTTCAAAGTGTCAGCCAGTTCGATACCTGTCAGATTTCACTGTGTCTGGGCGGCTATGTACAGGCCGCCGCAGAACCGATGCTGAACGCCATTGGGCGCGAGGCGCTGCGGCTAAGCCGTGACAGCATTGCACTCTCACACGAACTAGTTCATAATGAAAGCACACGAACACAACTGAACAGCCGACAGGAGGCCGTTACTCATGACGTACACGAAGAACCGCGAAGGCTACCTGATTCCGAGCCTTTCCCTGCCGAACCAGCCGAACCCTTACCTGAACCGCTACGCGAGGCTGCGTCTGGAATATCTGGAACAGAACGAGCCGACACTCTGCGACCAACTGATGCTGGAGGGCACGCTGCTGACGAGCTGCAATCGAATCGGACGGACAGCACAGCAGATGGTGGACAAGACCCTGCGCGAGCTGATGCAGACCACCCCGATGCCGGACCGCAGGACGAACCCGCTGGGCTGGGCACAGCTGACCAACAGCCTGAAGAAGCAGGCGGAGGAAGCAGTCCTTCCGATGCTGTACGAAATCTGACAGAATCCCCCGCACAGGCGGAGAGCGAGCAATCGCCCTCCGCTTTTGCTTTGCCCGAATTTCCGCCCACGCTTCTGCCGCAGCTGCTGGCTATGGAGACTTCTTCCCGAGCATCCAACGCCGAATATCTTACCTTTTATAATAAAAATCCCCTGCTCATTGACCGGCTGCGTTTTGTGCGGGAAAGCTACAAGGATATTTTCACAGAACTTCTGCTTGCAGATGATACCCGCGTGGGCTTTCACAAGCAGGATAGCGGTCTGCTTGTCTGGAAGGGCGCGTATCTGACCCGTAGCGCGGAAACGCTGTTGTCGTGGCGTGCCGTGGCCAATGCGCTGAACGACTTGAATGAACAGCATGAGCTGATTGCGACCACAGACCCGAAGAAACTGCCGCAGGTAGAGGAGCAGCTTTCCTTTGAACTGCCTGACGGTGCGCCGACGAGCGCGGAAGATGACAGGTTGGAAAAGGGTGATTTTCTCACCCCGGAAAAGCAGGAAACCGTCATTCGCTCTGCCCTGCCTGTTGCCGAGTACAATGCACCGCAGATGGATGACGGCAGCGTTATCACAGACGAGGAAATCAACCTAGCACTGGCAGTGGGCAGCAATTTTGAGAACAGCAAATTCCGCATTTATCAGCAGTTCACAACCACGCAGGGCGACCACGCTGCTTTTTTGAAGAAGGAATACGGCAGCGGTGGTCGGTCATGGGATTACCAAAGCGGTGCTCATGGCTGGGTGGACCACGGCCCTGCCGGACTGAAGCTGATTTTGACAAATGAGGAAGGCCGCTTTGAGCGCAGGCTGCCATGGCGGGCTGCAGCCAAGCGCATTGCTTATCTGATCGAGATGCAGCGCTTTCTGACGCAGCAGGAGCTTGAGCAGTATCCCGCATGGGCTGCCGAGCAGCGAGAACCCGCCAGTGTGGTGCGCGATGAACCCGGTACCATACCTGATACCAGACCGATTTGCACCGAGGGCAGTGTTGTCTACTTGGAGGACGACCACCGATTCACGGTGGAGCGCATCGAGCAGTTTGACGTGCATCTGCGGGACGAGGAAGTCCCCCTGATTGGACGCGCCATCAGTCGGGAGGAGTTTCAGCGGCAGCTGGACGCTAACCCGCGCAACGGCGGTATGATGCTCTCCGAGCAGCAGCGAACTGCCCTTGTGCAAGCGCAGACGGAACAGGCGCTCTCCTATATTGAGGATTATTTCAAGGACGAATTTGAGATCACCGAGCCGGACTTTTCCGACCTGACGCGAATCGATTTGGGCTATACCACTACCGAGGATGAGAAACACGTCATTCAGGTGTATGCCGACTTAGAGCACTGCACTGTCACCAAGCTGGTGGACGATACTCTCTACGCGCAGGAACGATATGGCTCGCTCGATGATCTGAACCAGGCGGTGCTCTCCAATCTCGATTTTGATAGTCTCATGGAAATAGACCTCGACGAGGCGGAAGAACACGAGCTGCAGGAAAACACCCTTCCTGCCGACGAGTCCTACGCGCAAGCCCCCACCAACTACCTTGCCCCCTATGAGCCGGAGGTTCCCTCAGGGGCAAAGGCCAAGTTTGCTGCGAACCTAAATGCAATTCGGACACTAAAGCAAATCGAACAGCGCGGCACACCGGCCACAGAGGCCGAGCAGGATGTTCTGGCCGGGTATCTCGGGTGGGGCGGTCTTGCCGATGCCTTTGACCCCAACAAGAACAGCTGGCACAGCGAGTACGAGCATCTGAAAAATCTGCTGACGCCGGAGGAATACGCCGCCGCGCAGGAATCCACGCTGACAGCGTTTTATACCCCGCCTGCCGTCATCCATGCCATGTACCGCGTACTGACCCGCATGGGCTGTGTGGGCGGCAACGTGCTGGAGCCCAGCATGGGTGTGGGCGCATTCTTTGGGCACCGCAGCGGCAGCTTTGATATGAACAATGCAAAGCTCTACGGCGTCGAGCTGGACAGTGTATCGGGCCGCATTGCGCAGCAGTTATACCAGAAAGCAAAAATTCAAATCTGCGGCTACGAAAAGGCCGACCTGCCGGACAGCTTCTTTGATTTGGCTATCGGCAATGTGCCGTTTGGGCAGTATCAGGTTACGGACCGTCAATACGACAAGCTGCATTTTCAAATTCACGATTACTTTCTAGCCAAGACCGTAGACAAGCTCCGCGTCGGCGGCATTATGGCATTTATAACGACCTCCGGCACGATGGATAAAAAGTCCGAAAGCGTGCGCCGGTATCTGGCTGCCCGCTGTGATTTGATCGGCGCGGTGCGGCTGCCCAACAATACCTTTACCGCGCAGGCAGGAACAACCGTCACATCGGACATTCTGTTTCTGCAAAAGCGCGGGCGGGTCTTGGAGCAGGACGCGCCATGGATTCATGTGGGCGAGACTGCCGATGGCATTCCGCTGAACCGGTATTTCATCGATCATCCCGAGATGATCTGCGGCGAGATGCAGATGGTCAGCGGCCCCTACGGGCAGCGCCCCACCTGCGCACCGCTGGAAAATGGTGCATCACTGGAAGGTCAGCTTGACGCGGCCCTTGCCAATTTACAGGCCGAGTACACGCTGGCAGATGACCGGGAGGACGCGCAGGAGGAAAGCGACACGCTCGACGCTGACCCCGGCACGCGAAATTTCAGCTATGTTGTTAAAGACGCCACAGTTTATTACCGCGAAAATTCCAAAATGCGTGCTGTGAAGGCCAGCACCTCCGCGTTAGCCCGCATCAAGGCGCTGGTTCCTCTGCGGGATACCTGCCGGGAGCTGATTCGGGCACAGCTGGACAATCTGCCCGATGAAACGGTTGCGGCTTTGCAAGCGCAGCTGACCGCCCAGTATGATTCCTACCACGATACGTATGGGCTAATCAACAGCCGCGGCACGGCTTCGGCGTTCCGTGAGGATTCAGGATATTTCCTGCTCTGCTCGCTGGAGGACATCGACAGCGAGGGCCATTACAGGGGCAAGACGGATATGTTCACGAAGCGGACCATCCGCCCGGCCCAGGTGGTGGACCATGTGGACACCGCCGATGAAGCGCTGGTGCTGAGCCTGACGGAGAAGGCCCATGTGGACCTTGCCTACATGGCACAGGTCACGGGAAAATCGCATGGCGAAATCATTCGCGATTTGACCGGCGTTATCTTCCGTGACCCGGAGCAATCCGAGCCGGTTTATCTGCCGGCTGACGAATATCTTTCCGGCAATGTGCGGCAAAAGCTGGCCGTTGCCCGGCTGGCCGCTACGTCCGACCCGGACTATCAGGTCAATGTGAAGGCGCTGGAGCAGGTACAGCCGAAGGACCTCGACGCCAGCGAGATTGCGGTGCGGCTGGGTGCTACCTGGATACCGCCTGAATATATTCAGGATTTCCTCATGGAGCTACTGGAGCCGCCATTGTCTACAAGACTTTCCGTGAAGGTGCTGTTTGCGTCGTTCACCGGTGAGTGGAATATCACGAACAAGCGCTACGGCAACGGCAGCATCAAAGCAACCGTCACCTACGGCACAAACCGCAAGAATGCCTATGAAATCACAGAGGCTGCGCTGAACCTGCGGCCTGTGCAGGTGTTTGATACAGTTACCGACGCAGAGGGAAACAAAAAAAGCGTGCTGAACCACGCCGCCACCGAGGCTGCCTACGCAAAGCAATGCTTGATAAAAGACAAATTTGAAGAATGGATTTTCAAGGAGCCGCAGCGTCGGCAAGTGCTGGTAAGCCTGTACAACAGCAAATTCAACTGCATCCGCCCGCGGGAATATGACGGCAGCAATCTGCGATTTCCCGGCATGAACCCGGAAATTACGCTGCGCCCCCACCAGCGCAACGCCATTGCCCACGTGCTGTATGGCAACAATGTACTGCTGTCACATGAGGTTGGGGCTGGGAAAACGTTCGAGATGGTCGCCAGCGCTATGGAGAAGAAGCGTCTGGGTCTTTGCAACAAGACCTTGATCGTAGTACCCAACCATTTGACCGAGCAGATGGTGTCCGAGGCGCTGCTACTCTATCCCAACGCGGAAATTCTGGTGGCGCGCAAAACAGATTTTGAAAAAGCCAATCGCAAAAAGTTCTGTGCCCGTATTGCTACCGGCAATTTTGACATTATTGTGATCGGGCACAGTCAGTTTGAAAAGATACCGCTTTCCGATGAACGGCAGAAAATGTACCTGCAAAAGCAAATCGACGATGTAGTGGCACAGACCGCTGCGCTGAAAGCCCAGCGCGCCGAGAATTTTACCATCAAGCAGATGGAGCGCATGAAAAAGCAGCTGCAACGGAAGTTGGACAAGCTCAACGACCAGAGCCGTAAGGATGACGTCATCACCTTTGAAGAGCTGGGCGTGGACAGCCTGATGGTTGACGAGGCGCACTATTTTAAAAATGCGATGGTCACCACCAAAATGACCCGCGTGGCCGGTATCTCCCAGACCGAAAGCCAAAAGGCCAGCGACATGTATATGAAGTGCATGTACATGGACGAGCTGACCGGCGGGCACGGTATTGTGTTTGCCACCGGCACACCGATTTCCAATTCGATGACTGAAATGTACATCATGATGCGGTATCTGCAATATGGGATTTTGGAGCAGGAGGGGTTGCTGAACTTTGATGCGTGGGCCTCTACGTTTGGCGAGAGCGTTACTGCGATTGAGCTGGCCCCCGAGGGAAACGGCTACCGTTCTAAAACGCGGTTTGCAAAGTTTTACAATCTGCCCGAACTTATGAATATGTTCAAGCAGTGTGCCGACATTCAGACCGCCGATATGCTGAAGCTGCCGGTCCCGGAAATCACAGGCGGCAAACCTACGATTGTGAAGCTGCCGCCCAGCGAGCTGCAGCGCCAGATGGTGGCTGCGCTGGGTGAGCGCGCCGAGGCGGTGCGCAACCGTCTGGTTGCCCCGAACGAGGACAACATGCTGCGCATCACGAATGATGGCCGCAAGCTGGCGCTGGACCAACGGTTGATGAACCCACTTCTGCCTGATGACCCCGACAGCAAGGCGAATGCCTGCGTGGAGCGGGTCTTTACCATTTGGGAAAAGACAAAGGCGCAGCGCTCCACGCAGATGATCTTCTGCGATTTGAGCACGCCCCGCGCGGACGGCTTTGATGTGTATAACGATATTCGGGACAAACTGGTGGCGCGTGGCATTCCCAAAGAGGAGGTACAGTTCATCCATGATGCCGATACGGAAGCCAAGAAGGCCGAGCTGTTCGGCAAAGTCCGCAGCGGTGCGGTTCGCGTGCTGATGGGCAGCACCCAGAAAATGGGCGCAGGCACCAACGTACAGACGCGGCTGTGCGCACTCCACCACCTAGATTGTCCGTGGCGGCCTGCCGACATTGCCCAGCGCAACGGACGTATGGTGCGGCAGGGTAACATGAACAAAGAGGTTTCTATCTTTATTTATATAACCGAAGCCACATTTGACGCCTACAGCTATCAGCTTGTGGAGAACAAGCAGAAGTTTATTTCGCAAATCATGACGTCAAAATCTCCTGCCCGCAGCTGTGAGGACCTGGACGAGGCTGCGCTCTCCTACGCCGAGGTAAAGGCGCTGGCTGCCGGAAACCCGATGATCAAAGAAAAGATGGACCTTGATATTCAGGTTGCGCGGCTTCGCACGCTGAAAGCCGCCTACAACAGCCAGCACTACCGACTGGAGGACGCCGTGACCGGCATCTTTCTGCGAGAGATCCGCGGCACCGAATGCCGGATTCAGGCGTTTGAGAAGGATATGCAGACCGCCAAGGACAGTCAGAGCTATGACAAGGACGGCAAGCTGGTTTTCAGCATTGAGCTGGACGGCACGACCTACGACAAGCGCGAGGACGCCGGTAAGGCACTGCTCGGACTGCTGGGTGCTGCTGTGCGGGCTGACCATCATGTTTTGGTGGGGCACTATGCGGGCTTTGAAGTCACGGTTGCCTATGTGCCGCTTTCCAAGGTGTTTGTGGCACATCTGGTCGGGCAGGCCACCCATACCACAGAGCTGGGCAGCGACGCTGCCGGCAATATGGTCCGCCTGCAAAACGTTGTTGCTGCCCTGCCGCAGGATGTCAGCGGTCTGCGCAACAATCTACAGCAGCTGCGCGTCCAGTTGGACAGCGCCAAAGAGGAACTGCAGCAGCCTTTTCTGCAGGAACAGGAGCTTAACGACAAGAGCGCGCGCCTGGCCGAGCTGGATGCCCTGCTGAATGTGGGCAATGATGCACCGGTTTTGGAGGGTGAGGCCGAGGTCGTAAACGAGGACGATTCTGTGCGAACGCCTAGAGAGGAAAACGAACTGGAACGCTGAAATCGACAGCCTTGCATTATTTCGCAGACCCTGTATCATAGAGGTAGGAGGTGGCCATTATGCCCATTCAACGTAAAAATCTGTTCCTTACCTGGGGTATCCGCATTAGTCTCGTACCTGTCATTCTGGTACTTCTTGCACTGGGCCTGATTGCAATCGTACTGTTTGCTATCTGCGGAGTTTGCGGCAGGTTTTTGGCGGCACTGGGCGGTCTGGCTGCTCTGTTGGCGCTATTCAATAAGTGCTACCAAGAGGCGGCAGTATCCGCCATCGTGTCATTCCTGCTCAGCCCTTACGGCGCGCCGCAGGTGCTGTTCTGGCTGGGCAGAAAGCTGCTCGAGTTTGCTGGTAGGCTGTATGATTTATACTACTGATTGGAGAAATTTATAATATGAAAAAATGTCTGTTATCCATTCTTTTAGCTACGGTGTTACTCGGCGCCTGCGCACAGCAGACCGATAACACCTTGCTAACGCCGGAAAGCAGTACGCTGGTAGAACTTACCGTTGCTACTGAAGAAACTGCCGTTGAAACACCTGCGCCGCTTGCCACGGAAAGCCCGGCACCTGCGCCGACACAGACTCCGGAACCGGCTGCCACACCGGCACCGACTGAAATTCCCATACCGGAGCCTACTGCAGCGCCTACCGAAGCGCCGACTACGGAACCCGTTGCCGCGGAGAGTCAGCCTGCACAGGTCAGCATGAGTTACGGTGCTGTCCCCTTTGACCTGGCGGCGGGCAGTGAGGAGTGGTGGAGCATCGACAGCTCGGACCGTGCCTACTGGGCTGTGCAGGAAAACATCAATGCTATGCGCGCAGCAGCTGGTCTGTCCCCTTTGACGATGGACAGTGGCCTGAGTGCTGCCGCCGATGCACGCTGTGAGAGCTTTGTGGCGGGCGGGCCGTTCGACCACAGCGGCATGACGACCCGCAGTGAGATCTGCGCCGCAGGTCCGATTGGCTCGGCCAGCAGCGTTTGTACCTACTGGCAGGGCAGCCCTGCCCACTATGCCAATATTATGGAGCCCAGCTTTACCAGCATGGGTGTGGGCTGCTGGTTCTGCAGCACAGCCGAAGGCCAGTACACTTACTGGACCGTAACCTTTCAGTGATTGGAGAATAGATATGAAAAAGCAAAACTCCCTGTATCGGATGACTACATCCGAAATGCAGATCATGACCTATCTTTGGGATTCCAAGGAGCCTGCAATCGCCAGCCAGATCGTTTCCGATTTAATCCCGACCCAAAACTGCACCTGGAAGCCGCGTTCGGTCTTTACCATCCTGAAAAGCCTTTCGGAAAAGGACCTGACCCACGATGTTGGGTACGTGAGAACCGGCAAGACCTACTCCCGCAAATTTGCTCCCAAAGTGAGCCGCGCAGAATACCTGGCCATGCAGGTCATGAACGAGCTGCCGGACC
>ENA-OVFU01001127-OVFU01001127.1-human-gut-metagenome-genome-assembly--contig:-NODE-1127-length-13314-cov-3.449129_pt1 | contig 13314 bp, 20 predicted proteins | sample MGYA00237764_ERZ505407 | MGnify/ENA primary metagenome ERZ505407 (study PRJEB26158, sample SAMN06016366) | human gut metagenome | biome: human gut; feature: ankylosing spondylitis patient; material...
GATGTGCCGTGGCAGCCGCAGCCTTTTCTTCCAAAACCGCATACTCCAGCAGGTTATGCTCTGATAGGTAGTTCATGGTCTGCGCCATTTGCTTCAGATTGAAAACTTTAGCCCATCGCGCATAGCCAGCACCTTTTCCTGCCTGCAATTTTGCCTGAATGTCCACCAGCAGATTGACCTTCTGCGTCTCTGCCTGTGTAACTATTTTCTTTCGTGGGGTATGCGCTTTCTTCCCGGAGAGAACCGCCTGCAAATCATCTAATCCATATCCTTCGCCCAGGCTGTCCATTCGGGCGGCTTTCTCCCAACCGGGGAGCTTCAGGCGATACGATTTCCCGCGCTTTGATACCTCACAGCCGGACTCTTGCAGCAGCCTCAGCAGCTCCTCAAAATTAGCAGGACTTTGTGATAATGCGTTGTCAATCGCTACACGCAGCAGCTCTCGGTGAGAGGGCTTTGCCTGATCGCCCAGCCATTTGTTATAGCTCTTTCCGTGAGGTTTCGGATTCTCCACAATGGAAAGCCCATGCTCCAGGCACAGCTTGTCATTCATGCGCCGGATCGCCCAGGTAGAGCCCCAGAAGTTGCGAAATTTTTTCTGACAGTCCAGTGTAGTAGAGTTGATAATGATGTGATTATGGACATGGTGCTTATCCACATGGGTGCAGACAACAAAGGCATGGTTTCCTTTTGTGAGCTTCAGTGCCAGCTCCCTGCCGATCTGATTAGCTTCTTCTGGCGTAACTTCGCCGGGCTTAAATGCCTGACGGAGATGGTAGGCGATCACATCATCTGCACCCTGATTTCTGCCGGTCAGATTTGCATACTGTCGTTTGGACAGAAGAAACTCTGCATCAGCAAGCCGGGTATCACACTCATAGCCATAAATGAATTTTCCAAAATCGGTTTTCTGCGGATTTTCTACATAATCAATAATATCTGAGATCGCAGTAGAGATATTCCGACCTTTTCCTACATGCAGAGGCATCAGTCTTGTGGTCGCTATTTTCGTCACCTCCTTAACTTAATTCCAATCAGAGAAGTTATAATTGCAGAAAAAGAGCGGGGCTGCCTATGCGCCCCGCCAAATCTGCTTAACCAAATATAAAATCCTTTAAGGCACTGTTTGCCCCGCCAATGATCCCTACCAGCCATGCAGCCGCCAGAGGCAGACCGTATGGACTGATAAGAAAGGCGATCATAAGCCATGCAAGACCCGGCAAAAATCCTGCGACAAAGAACAGCACCAATGCCGCCAGAAAGATGATCCCAGAAAGAATCCCAAGTACCGCACCGGAAAGAACCACTAAAAATTTACATACCAGATAAAGAATCCCCGTAACCAGCATAAAGGGAAGTGCCAGTAATTTACCTATCAAACGCATACGCTTTGCCTCCTTTCAGAAGGGCATCTGCCCTTATAAAAATTTTACCGTGACGGCAAAAAGAAAGCAACGGCTTTCCGGCTGTTTATGAAATGTTTGCAAATCCCCGGATCAGTTTGTCCATGCCATCCCAAAGGCTGTCCAGACGGGTGCGGATGTCATCTATATCTGCGGCATAAATATTGCCGGTCTCATTGGCCCGTCTGGTATATTGGTTTAAGTTATTGGAACAAATGCGGAGAAGCCGGATCATTTCCTGAATATCTCCCATATCAAGGTGGATGATGTAACCGTCTACGGCCATCTTTCGCAGATATGCCGACAGGTTGGTAATGCCAAGTTCCGCCATGCGTTCTTTTACCAGTTCGGCCTCCGGTTCGGACATGACAAATTCGACGCGGACGGATTTTTTGTTATGCCCGCCCTTCATCGTTCCAACCCTCTTTTATGAGATGAGACCTCCTGTGTTGAAACCACCGTCTTTGCTCTTTTGAGTTTTTCCCGCAGGGTGGTCTTTTCCAGCTTATCAAGATATTCCTCCAGATTTCCGGCTGTCGCATGATAGCTGCGTTTGAAGCGTTCCCGTTTTAGAATCATCATCAGCTCCGGCTCATTTTCCGGCAGATAAGTCATTGTTTTAGGGGCTCCATGCTCTGGCATAAACCGGTTCATAAGCTGTCTCCGTTCCTGATAGGGAATCGTGATAACATTTCCATCCGCAAATGCAACGGCTACATTTCCGATTGGACAGGTCAGCTTTTTCATCCGTTCCACATGTTCTCTATAATTTAGCGGATAGAGATTGCCAAATATTTTTCCGTCCCTGACTTCTTTCAAAGAGATGGCATAAGCCAAAACGGGATCATTTGTCTGTTCCTGGTAAAACCGCCACACTTTATTTTCATGGCTTCCATCCAGATAAACTTCCCGTTCGCGCAGGGTATAGGTTCCGCAAGGGCGTGACATCCAAAGAAGCTGTTTATCCTCTGAACGGTCTGACACAGCCAGTTTTGAAATCAGTTCCTTATCCAGGTCAAAGTCCTCTTTATAATGTTGGGTATGAAGATCTACGATACGGGAAAGAGCACCCAAAAGATCTACATCCTCAAATCTTACCCTGGCCATCAGCGTTCCCTTTCCGGCACAGGAGGGATCATCTGCCTTGCTTCATGCTCCGGTTTGTCTGCTTTCAAACGGTCCATCAAAGACGGCTTTGCTTCCGGCACCAGCTCCCGGATTTCTTCATCCGTCTGTCCGTCTGTCAGATCCGGGCGCACAGGAGGTTCGTTGTTCAGCCTGCCATCCAGCATATTGTAGTTCCCGGTTTGTCCTTCCTCATAAAGTTCCGCATTGCGAAGATAACTTTCCGGCGCCTGAAACGGCTGTCCGGCAAACAGAATTTCTCTTTGGGTGGTAAACTGTGCAAGGACCCCATTTTGCAGTCTCGCAAATTCTTCATACTGGCGCAGGGTAAGCCCTCGTTCCAGCATTTCCGCCTGGGTATGCGCCCAGCCTTCTCCATAGAGAAAATAGTACATGTCGGGCTGATCACAGACAAAACACAGGGAACCGTCCTGATTGTCATAGTAAGATGGCTGCATATTCTGGTAATGGCAGCGTTCCTCACGCCCCAAATACACACGGTTGTCCGCACCCAGCATAGCGACCATACCCGCGTAATTACTATGGACCGCAGAGCGGATTTCTACCAGCGGATCTGTTTGAGAAGGAATCTGTCTGCCCGGAATCTCATTTTGTTTTTCCGCTGCATCATTTCTTGGTATCACTTCTTCATGGCTGCGTGCATCCAGCTCCGGTTGAGATGTTCCTTTCCGAACAGCACCGGGCTCCGGTTCTTTTTCTTTCACATAGTATCGGACATTTGCTGTCGTATGTTCGTTGGCTTCCTTTGCATAGTTTTCAGCAGCAGCTTTGGTATCAAACTCCAACGGTTTTCCATTTTCCTTGCACCAGCTTTGTGCCGGTCCGAAAATAGAAGTGCTGCTTCGTACTGCCCATACACCATAGGTCCGTTTCTTTTCCATTCCGCATCCCTCCTTATCGTTCCTGCTGTTTGGAAGTTTGTTGCTTTTTTACCGGGTCTGCCGGTTTTGTTGCTTTTAGCTGCTGACGGAGAGAATTCTTATGCTCCAGTTCGGAATCTGTGATGTTGACATATTCGCCAATGATACAGAGCGCTTCTCCATAACTGCCGGAAACAAATACCCGATCAGACATTTCTTTTGCCTGTTCTTTCAAACCATGCTCCCGCAAAGTACGGGAAGCAATACCCAGCAGATTAAAAATGTTCCCATCTGCTCCGATCAGCGGACAATCCGGTTTATCTGCCAACGCTTCCGGTGTTTCTATAAATCCGCCTAAATAATTCGGCACAAAGTCCGACAGCCATGTGCCGCCATAGACTTCATGGGTCTGTAAACGCCACAGGGCAAGTTTTCCTATATCCAGTTTCACATCATCAAACGGGTAAAGCAGACAGGTCAGTTCGCCGTGCTGAAAAGCAGCCACATTCTCAAACTGACAGCCATCTTTCAATATGCCTGCTTTTGTCAGCATTTCATTGATCCCGTCCACCCACTCTGTCAGATCCCCGCCACAGCCCTGTAAAATCAGTCCTTCCTTATCCGGCATGCGGCGAAGGTCCTCCGCGGTAATCGTGTTGATATTCAAAAAATCGCCTCCTATCGTTTTTGTTAAAATATATGTTTTGTCCGCAACTTAACCTCATTTCAAAGCACCGGAGTATTCTTATACAGCTCCCTTGAAAACAGGTGCAAAAAGCCCTTGAAAATCAAGGACTTTTAAGGCTAAGTTGCGGACATATCATGGTTGGTTTTGCCGCTTCCGGCGTTTGCGTTCCCGCTCGGATTTCCGTCTTGCATAGATCCGGCAGGCATCAGAACAATATGCCTGGCTGGTTGTAGGAAGATATGCCTTTCCACACACAGGGCATATTTTCTGTCTCATGGAGGTGTCCTCGCCGGTAATGGCTGATTCCAGTGCTGCATCCACCGGCAGCACCGCTTTTTCAAAGTACCTGCAATAAGCACCGGTCCACCATTTATTCAGCATGTAACAAGGGCTGTCCAGAGGAAGGCAGATCTTATCCTGGGAGTCATAGTTGGCGCAAAGCTCCGTAACCAGCTTTCGGATCGTAGCCCGCTCCGAGCGGTTCAATTCTCTCTCCGCCATAACGCCTACCTTTCCGGGGCTCTGCTTTGCCGACCGCTGGAAATTTCGGTTGTATCAGTAACATTCCGGGGCTGTGAAAGGGCATCGGCGATAGAGTTCCGCTTTTTCTGTTTTGGTTCATGGTAAATAAAAAGTTCATTTTTTCCTGGTACATACAACAATCCATTTTCTTCGCAGCGGAAAATATCACATTCTTTGTCTGTTGAAACGGTATAAAAGTCTTTGTAATCATAAGGTGCTTTTTGCCGATCCTGATAGGTACACAGCCCTAAGTTGGGGTCACTTGCCAGCCGTTTCGATATGGCGAAAAAGTCGCCTTCTTTTTTGTGAAATTTTCGTATGGGCGTGAAGTGATAACCGCCATATTCAAAGGTTTTTCGATCGCTCATTTACGCCTGCCTTTCTTTACTGGAAATTCCAGCTTGAAATTCACATATTTACCGCCGGTATCATCCAGAATCACTTCCGCATCATAGGTCTTTCCTGTTTTTTCACTGTAAAGCCCGGACATAGAAATACGGCCCTCTTTCAAAAGAGCCGCTGCCACAGACTTTGTGATGGATTTTTTCTTGCTGGAAAAGAAACGGTTATCTTTCCAAAGAGCAAAAGAACATTCCCTGTTGTCGCAGAAAAAACCTTTCTTTCCTTCATATACCGGGGCTCCGCAGCGAGGACATACCCCTACGGCTTCATGTGCAGTTCCTCTGGAAGAAGGAAACAGATCCGCAAAACGTTCTTCCGGGGTAGTATGTTCTTTTACCAGCGTCCGGCTCATATCTGCAATCTGATCCATAAAAGATGTTGCCGACAGTTCGCCATGTTCCACTTGTTTCAGCATGGATTCCCATTCTGCAGTTAAGATGGGAGATTTGATATTGTCCGGCAGGACTGCGATCAGGTTCTTTCCTTTTTCCGTAGGAATGAGCTGCTTTTTCTTTCGCTGTACAAATCCGGCAGAAACCAGCTTTTCCAGTGTTGCCGCACGGGTAGCCGGAGTACCCAATCCTTTACGCTCGGCATCTTCCGGCATATCTTCCGCACCGGCAGTCTCCATAGCGGACAGCAGTGTGTCCTCCGTATAGTGTTTCGGCGGTGAAGTTTTCCCTTCACGGAGACTTGCTGATACAGCTTCAAAAGTCTGTCCTTCCTGCAGCACAGGGAGAGCGACAGCTTCATTTTCTTTGTGTTCCGTTTCACTCTGCCTGATACTCATACGGTGAATCCGTTCCACCTCTTTCCAGCCGGACTGTAAAATAGTCTTTCCTTTTGCCGTAAAAGTATATCCCTGGCAGTCCAATATAGCGGTGACCGCTTCAAATCGGTGTACCTGCGTTGTGGCACAAAGCAGTCTGACGACAAGCAGGGTAAGCACATCCCGCTCCCCGGAAGGAAGCTCTGACAGGTCTGTCCGTGCGATTTCCACAGTTGGGATAATGGCATGGTGGTCATATTGTCACGCAGCCACAGGATCAGGGAAGCGGCGGTTGCCTGCATGTCCTTCGTCAAATACTGGCTGTCCGTTCTCGGATAGGTTGCCAGCTTCTTTTCATAGAGAGATTGCACATAATCAAGGGTCTGTTGAGCCGTATAGCCATAAATACGGTTACATTCCCTTTGCAGAGTTGTAAGGTCATAAAGGCGGGGAGGCTGTATAGTTTTTACCTGCTTTTCCACAGAACGCACGAAAGCGGAGTTGTGGTCACAGTCCATACGGATTTTTTCAGCCTCGGATCGTTCCGTCATTTTTTCGCCGGAAGCAGTAAAACCTCCGCAGGTGATTTCCGGCACATAAAAAGGCTTACTGATGAAGGATTCAATATCCGACTCACGCTGTACCAAAAGTGCCAGTGTCGGTGACATAACACGGCCGACATTTAGGGTGACACCATACAGGACAGAAAAAAGCCGGGTGGCATTGATCCCGATCAGCCAGTCGGCTCCTGCCCGGCAGACCGCCGCATCATAGAGCTTATCGTAATCACTGCCGGGGTGGAGATGGTCAAAGCCCTCACGGATCGCCGCATCCTCCATACTGGAAATCCAAAGGCGCTCCATAGGCTTTTTACATCCGGCATATTCATAGACCAGACGGAAGATCAGTTCTCCTTCTCGTCCGGCATCCGTAGCGCATACCACGGAATCCACCCGTTTGTCCTTCATCAATCGGCACAAAAGGGCAAGCTGCGTTTTCTTATCCTTTGGCACTTCATATTTCCAGTTTTCCGGTAGGATCGGAAGATCCTCATACCGCCATTTGGCGTACTGTTCTTTGTAAGCCTCCGGCTGTGCCAAAAGATGTCCCACGCACCAGCTCACCAGATAGCCGGAACCTTCGAGATAACCGTCTTTTCTTTCCGTTGCGCCTAATACTGCTGCCAGTGACATAGCAACAGAGGGCTTTTCTGCAATCACAAGTTTCAATTTTTATTCCTCCTTCATAGTTTCAAATTCTTTATCCGCAAGTTTTCCGGTTTGCATAAGACACATCAACATAACGCCGGAAACTATCCCTCCGGCAAAGGTAAGGAAATGTGAAATCAGGTTCCACATAAGCATTCCTCCTAAAAATGGGTAAAGAAAAACGCCCACTTCAAAGTGAGCGCATCAACAGGTATCTATTTTGTTTTTGGTTTCAAGTGATCCGGCAGGACGATCTCTCCAACCGGGATTTCCCGCAGTTCCTTTTTCATCCGGTGGGTGAAGCGGATCGTCTTTGCCGTACCGCCGGTTTCCCGTCCGTCATATACAGCGATCACTCGGTCGGAGTGCTCCACCATATAACGATTTCTGTGGGAGTAGACGCTTGGGAGATATTTTTCCTGTATGACAACAACATCCGCACAAGCCTCCAGCAGTTCACGGGTTCTTGTTTTCTTATTCAGGCTGTCCAGACGTTTGCGGTAAGGGATCACTGCGATCAGCTCCAGCGCCGGATTGGTCTGCTTTCTTTCCAACACCAGCTCTGCAAAATACTGATCCACGCCATCTGCAAAGCCACTCATAAAACAGGTAAATCCATCTGTAACGGCAGCATCGATCTCATGTTCCAAAGCGGCTTTTATTTTGTTGATCTCATTCTGCGGTAAATCCCTGTGTCCGGTAACACAGCAGGTCTTTCCTTTCATCGGTCATCCCTCCATCTGATAGGTAAATTTCTTCACTTTTCACATAGTAATAGATTTTATTTAGCAAGTCAACGATAATACCCTTTTTCTCTTTGCGGATAATAAAGGGGTGTAAGGTACAATCTATTACAGAATGGGAGGTGAAGGCGATGTATGAAGATTTTGTCCCGGAACGATTAGCGAAGCTGCGGACACAGAAAGGAGTTTCCGCACGCGATATGTCTTTATCGTTAGGTCAGGCAAACAACTACATCAATAATATTGAGAATAAAAAGTCACTTCCCGCTATGCAGTCTTTTTTCTACATCTGCGAATATCTGGGTGTGACACCGCAGGAATTCTTTGATGAAGGAAATACCTACCCGGAAACCTTAAAGGAATTCATTGCAGAGGCAAGACAGCTTGATCCTCAATCCATGCAATATATCCTCGGTATTATGAAAGAACTCAATAGCAGAAAGTAAGCGGTCACGGTAAAGGCCGCTTTTTTCGTGACTTTCTTTATTATATTTTATAATGTTCTCGAAATGTCCGCTCCCTATACCGATAAGTATTCAAAAACTGTTCCCCAAACAGCCTTTTTCTATTCGCCGGTACTGCCAAAGCTGCCGGTTCCTCGTTCTGTTCCCAGATCGGTTACAAAATCCGCAATGACGATCGGCGTGATCACAAGCTGCCCGATACGGGCTCCCTTAAAAAGAGACTGCGCCTGATTGCTTACACGATAGCCGGAATCCACAGGCGGCAGTTCACAGACCAGACCTTTTACCGCCATGCTGGTACGGGGAAAGATAAATCCCGCATATCCATCCGGCATTTCCGTATCGCTCAGCCATTTTTCCACCTGGGTAACAGGCAACGCTGCACCAATACATTCAGCGTCCTCTTTCTGCTTTGTATTTTCAAACTCGGTACGCAGCATAACGGAAAGAGTCTCGATCACGCCGTCAATGGCATTTTCTCCATCCGCATAACTCCGGTATGCAGACGCCGCCAGATTCGATGCGGTTTTTCCAATATACTGCGCCCACTCGTCATGTGCCGTCCAAAAATGCTCGTGCTCTATAATTTTGTCTGTCTCTTCATCTTCCCTGAATTTTTTACGGCAATCCTTATTCCAGAATCCATAACTGGCTTCTTCCTGGCCTCTCCGGAATCCTTTGAGGTAGGCTTCTTTGCGAATAGACTCCAATAATTCTGAAAAATCATTTCCGCTCCGCATCCAATTTTTATCAACTTCAAACAAATAAGATGCCTCATGCTCCGGTCCGCATTTCTTAAACTTCATACCGCAATTCCTCCATTACAAAATGCTCTTATTATACGCTCCCATCACCCGCTTAAACACCTTGAAATTCGTATCATCCCGCGGCGGGCAATAGACCGCAAATTCAATGGTTTTAAATGCGTACAGATAATCCGCAATCACTTCTTTGGCAGCACGCGCCACCACTTCCGGCTTATTCTGAAATGCTCCGCATCCGAATGCGCCCAGAATCACCACTTCGTCACCGTTCAGTACGGCAACATCCAGAATCCTGGTCAGCCTCTTCTTATGGATTTCCAGGAGTTCCCGGTCACTGACTTTTACCGCCCGGTCGCCGTTACCCTGGTTGAACCGGTTGCTCGGCCGTTCCCGCAGGTTCGGTGCTGCACAGGTGATCACATCCACTTCATACCAGTCTTTTTCATCCATCAGCTTCGGCTTGTTCGTATCTGTCTTAAATACAGTCACATCCGGCGTATAGATGATATCCGCATTGTTGATCGGATTCTTTTCATTCCGATGAGGGTAATAGAATCCTTTCATCATTTCCGGTACGCTCAGGCAGAAATACAGGCCGGAACACCGACACAGACATTCCTCCTGTGCGCTGGATCCTCTTGTCACGCCGCCGCCCGGATTTGTGGCAGAGGCAAAGTTATGTACCGCCACCTTCTGACCTGCATAATCTGCAGCCGCCTCGAAAGTCCGCTTTGTGGATACAACAATCTTCGCTTCATCTTCAAAGCGTGCCTTATCCACGGCAGACAGCTCCTCTTCTTCCAGGATGAGTTTCTGGTTTTTCACCGACCGTGCAAGAACTTCCTTAATCTTTCCGTTTGTCTCGCACAGCTTTTTAGTATCTTCAAAAACCTCTACATTCTCAAAACTGCTCATATGTTTATCATTCCTTTTTCTCTCTGTTAATTTCAGATCTAACGCTATGAAAACGGCCGCGGAATCGCTCCCGCAGCCCAGTACTTGGCATTGTCTGCCTTACATGCCATCATCACGAAAATACTCGTTTACCATACGTAACAGCAAAATCATATCCACTTCTGATACGCATGATGCATCCAGCTCAAACTCATAGACGCTGTTCTTTGTTCTGATTGTCAATGAACCATCTTCCACCTGGATACTTCCGTAGGTTGTGTGCAGATATTTGCCCGGACAATCGCTTGCCGGACTTGTGAAAAAGTAAATCATATACTTTTCATACCGGCTGTCGGATTTATAGACCATGATCAGACCTGGCTGATCCATATACGGTATCCGCCAATCCATGTATTTCCGACCGTTCTTATCTTCTGCTTTACGCAGGATTCCCAATGCCGACTGATCCAAATGCATCTCATCAACTCCTTAATCTTATCACACGGGTATTTCGCCGACCGCCGCAATAAAATCCCGATCCCGGTATCCGACTTCGTCGAATTTCCGCAGCCCGGCTTCCGCTTCAAATACGTGACCGCAGCAACAACACTTAAGCTTTCGTGTAACAACAATTCCCGGCTCGCCCAGAAGTAACTCCAAGGATGATTTTCCCTCACTGGCTGCCACATACGCATCCATCTTCGCCTGTTCCTCATCCGTCAGCTGGATATGCCACCAATTATGTTCCTCATGGCACTTGGGACACGGCGGGTTGATTTTATAAAGCCTTCCCATAGTCTGGTCTCCTTTCGATTTTCACTCACTTTGAATTCTTTGCAAATCTTGACAGCATTTTCGCTATCTCGTTCTTTGTAATCTCCGAAACCAGAGAGAGAATTTTAATATCTTCCTCTGTTAATTCATCGTGATAAAACACAAGCATTTCTCACAGCAGTATTTGCTGGTGAGAATCTCAGGGACAAGTATTGCAATCCGTGCTTTTTATTGCAAATTCAGTAGATTCATCACCAGTTTCACCATTACTTCTTTTTCTTCTGGATTGGATTCAGCAATCATCAACGTAACGGCCACCAAGGTTCCATCGCTGAGTCGTTTTTCTCAATCTTGGAATAAAGCGTTGTTTTTATCCAGGAATTCAAGAAAAAGTGATGCCGCAATTCTCTTGCAGCCATCCGCATAAGGATGGTCCTTGATCATAAAATACAATAGATTTGCGGCTTTTTCTTCTAATGATGGATATGCATACTTGCCGAATATACTTTGATATACTGCAGCAAGGATTCCCTCAACCTTACCTTTTTCTTTTTCAACTCCAAAGACGTCCGAATGAAACGAATCCTCCATAGCATCGACCATATGACGGCAATCTTCATAAGTGATCCTGTAAATCGGCTGATTTCCTTTTGGCTTCTCCAATGTCTGGTGATCATACCACCAATTTGCACTACATTATCAGCAACACCATCAACCCACTGCCCATCTACAAGAGCCTCGTACTGACGTTGTCTAAAAGGCACATCACCATAAAGATCTCGTACTGCTGTTTCATAGCTTTGCCCATAATCAAGGGCAGCTTTTCGTCATCATAGCCAGGATACCCGCAGAAATATTGAAGATATGGGTTTTCCTGGATCTGGAGCGCGGTTTCCTCGTCAGAATAGCCATACTCCGCCTGAATAATGCAGACCTCCAAGGCCAGACGCAGCGGCTTGGCCACATTGCCTTTCCGGTTGTTGAATAGTGCGGCGTAGCGCTTCTCGATCTCCAGTCAGGGGATCGTCTGGGCTTTCTTTACCCAACGGTTGCTTTCCTTCAGATTCATATCCACCGGCTGTTTGAAATCCGCCAAGCTGATCTGGCCATTGCTGTAACGATACATAGTTGCCCTCCAGGTGCACGATTTTTGCTGGATTTTTGCCAGTTCCCTTGCTCCTATTATACCACGGATTGGCTTCTATGGATTGAAATATAAGGCTTTTTCTATTATTCAGTGCATATTAAATACGCGGAACCCCCTTCGCCATGATCCGGTTTGGGTAACGGCGCATGACAAACGCGCGCGGACACGCAAAATGAGGGCGAAAGGGACCGCCCCGCTTTTCCCTTCTTGACAGCGATGGATCAGCCTTAACCGGTGCCCGGGATATGGAGATCCTCAGCGGCCAGATCCTCCTTGGCGTTCGCGAAGGACAGCAGCGTTACAAACGTCAGCAGCAAAGCAATCGCTTTTTTCATGATGTTCTCTCCCCTTCTCGGTTTCAACCGGAGCGTTTGTTCCCACAAGGTCTTGTCGAGGAAGGGCGGTCCGGCAGTGGTCTTGCCCACGATCAGTTAAGCTTTTGTCCTGTTTTCCGTGCTCCGGCTTAAATCCGGACCCTTTTCTGTCGATAATAAGGATATGAAAAACATTTTTCTGTCGATAATAAGGATATGAAAAACATTTAGACAGGAGGTTCCGCAATGAAAATTCAAGATGCGAAGAAGGCATACGCCGCGCAGATGGATACGCTGTGGACACGGAAACGCGCCCTGTCGCAGGCGCTCAAAAATTGCCAGCAGGGCGGCGCGCCCAATGTGGATCGTGTGGAGATCTCCCGTGAGCTGTCCGCCGTGGACGCGCAATACAACGAGGCCCAGGGCGTGATGGAGAGCATCATCGAGCGGGAGACTGCCATCCACAACGCCGAGGTTGCAAAGCAGCAGGGCAATGCTCTGTCGAAGGCCGCAGAGGAGATGGGCAAGATGCTGGAGATCTACCACCGCATCGCCTCCGGCGGTCAAGTCCCTCCGGAGGATGAACAGCGGCTGATGGAATACAACCACAAGCTTTACATGGCGGCCAAGACCGCGGCCATGCTGCAAGAGGGAGACGGCGAGGAGTACGACTCCCTCTTTGAGGACGAGGAGGAAAAAAACGGCGAAGAAAAGACCGCCAGCGAGATCGCGGGCGAGGCGGAGATCTCCGTCCCCGGCGGAGGCGGGGACGCCGGTCTCGACATCGCCTCGGAGTGATGGCTATACCGCTCCTCCGTTTCTTTTTTAGGACAGCAAAAAAGGGCACAAAACCGCCCTTTACGGTTTTGTGCCCCCGTTGAGTTACCTGAGAGATTCCCTCCGCTTTGGGAGGTTGCACCTTCGGTGGTCGGGCGCTGCCGCCCGGCCTTTTCGGAGCGTCGTCCGAAACCGGTCCTTTTGCCTGGGAGCTTCTGCGTTCCCCTTCGGCATCGCCTGAGCGATCTCTCCCAAAACAAAACTACTTTTTTATTTCCAAAATAGAAAATTATCGCAAATCCTTTATCCATGCGGATTTGCCGCTATTTTGTACATTTCCTAAATTTTTTCCAAAATCCAAAATAGGACGTCAAATCTTACCTCTGTTAGAGTCCGATAGAAACAGCCATCCTAAGACCAGCAGAATTAACCAATCTGA
>ENA-OVFU01001130-OVFU01001130.1-human-gut-metagenome-genome-assembly--contig:-NODE-1130-length-13276-cov-2.792905_pt1 | contig 13276 bp, 12 predicted proteins | sample MGYA00237764_ERZ505407 | MGnify/ENA primary metagenome ERZ505407 (study PRJEB26158, sample SAMN06016366) | human gut metagenome | biome: human gut; feature: ankylosing spondylitis patient; material...
TTTACTTGTAAGGACGGAGCTAGTTTTGAAGTGGAGTTAAGGAGGTAAGAAGCGAATAAGCCGCTGCATATTTTATTCTTGTATTGACGGTTTTAGATGGTTCCACCTGCTTGAAACTACAGTTTCCCCATAGAGAAACTTTGGTTTCATCGGTACGGATCACATCAATATCGAAAAGACGGCCAAAGGACAGGCTGTCTTCTAAAAGGCAGAGGATCTCTTTGATGAAAAGGGTATCACCTTTAACAGACCAGAACTGTTCGTTTCCTGTAAAATCGCGGATCGTCCGTTTTTCAAGGACCGGGATCTTCCAGGCGTGAAGTTGGGAGTCGATGAGACGGATGCCTTCTTCAAAGGTCATTTCTCCTAAAGGAAAGACTTTGATGGGACCGGGAATATTTAAGGTGAAGGAAATGACTGTGGCATTGTGGGTGCGGATCAGTTCCTGCTGGATGGCGTGGCGCCTGTCTCTTGCGTTTAACATATCCAGTACTGCAACTTCACGTCCGGTGATGAATTGGGATGAGTCTGTATTCATAAGGATTTTACCTCCAGATCATGGTATAGGCAGGTTCTGAAAAGCTGCGTTTTTGAGCTGAAATAAAAAGAACCTTTATTAATGAGTATAGCATATAAAAGGCTTTGAGGAAAGCTGGTTACAGTATGCCAGATGTTGAATTATAATAAAATAGATGCGGAATTACTTTATGACTTTACAGTGGCAAAATAAATTTTTCTAAAATCATTGCGTTGGATACGTTAATGTGTTAAAATTTTTGTTAATGAAAAAGAACAGCCGGTGCGGACACAAAAGGATAAAGGCACGATCGCTGTAGGAGGTAGAGAGATGGTTCTTTCAAAGAATATGCAGAAACTGGTTGCAGGAAGTTCTACAATAAGAAAACTTTTTGAGGAAGGTATTGAGCTGGCAAAGGAAGTCGGCGCTGAGAATGTATATGATTTCAGCCTTGGAAACCCGGCCGCTCCTGTACCGGAAGAGGTAAAGAAGAGCATTTATGATATTCTTGAAAACAGAAATGCCAATTTTGTACACTGCTATATGCCAAATGCCGGTTATCCGGAGGTAAGGGAGAAAGTAGCAGCAAACTTAAATAAGAAATACAATTCTTCTTTTACAAAAGATGACATTATTATGACCGTAGGTGCTGCAGGCGGTATCAACTGTGTTCTGCGTTCTCTGCTGGAGCCGGAAGATGAGGTCCTTTGCTTTGCGCCGTTTTTTGGTGAGTACAACAGTTATGTTATGAACTTTGGCGGTAATTTAAAGGTGGTTCCGGCTGATTATGAGACTTTCCAGTTGAATGTAGAGGAAGCTGATAAGTATATTACAGAGCGTACCAAGGCTGTGATCATCAACAACCCCAACAATCCGTCTGGTGTTGTATACAATAAGGAAACGCTGATCCGTTTACAGAAAATGCTGGAAAAGGCAGAGGAACGGATCGGACATCCTATTTACGTTCTTTCTGATGAGCCATACCGTGAACTGGTATATGATGGCTGTGAGCTTCCATTTGCGCCGGACTATATTAAAAACTGCATTGTCGTTTATTCCTTCAGTAAGTCCCTGTCCCTGTCTGGTGAGCGTATTGGATATATGGCTGTGAGCCGCCAGATCGCAGAGTATGATACCATGATCAATGCCCTGGTGGTTGCAAACCGCTGCATCGGTTACATTAATGCACCATCTTTATTCCAGCTGGTTGTAGCTGACTGCCTGGATGTAAAGACAGATGTGGAATTTTATGACAGAAACCGCAAGCTGTTATATGAGTCTATGAAGGATATGGGCTTTGAGTGTGTAAAGCCGGAAGGCGCATTTTATATGCTGGTTAAGGCACCTACAGGAGATGACGCGGAGTTTTCCGCAGCAGCCAAGAAGTTTAACCTGCTGATCGTACCTGCAACCAGCTTTGGCTGTCCTGGTTATGTTCGTATGGCATACTGCGTATCCAATGAGATGATCCACAGAGCACTTCCTGCACTGCAGAAACTGGCTGATCATTACGGACTGAAGAAATAACAGGAAAAAATAGTGTAAATATCTGATCAAAATGTGAATATATAACTGCCGCAAAGCAGAGGATGATGAAAAAGTCACCTTTGTTCTGCGGCAGTTTTTTTTGTGCATAAATCCAGACAGAATATGACAGGAAACACCCAATTTACAACAGAATTCTACCAGAAAAGCAGGGGCTGTAAAGGCTATACTTTAGAAAAACGAAAAGGAGAAGAAAGTATGAAGTCAATTGATGTTTTCTGCCATTTGATGCCGCAAAAGTATGCAGAACTGGCAATGAATGAATCACCAAACAAATCCCACATGTTTGTACGTGCCCTGAAAATGCAGGCTATGTCTGATATGGAGTACAGAAAGCAGGTGATGGAAGGGTTTGAGGGGTATAAGCAGATCCCCAATATTGTATCACCGCCTGTGGAGCTGTTTGCAGGGCCGGACAAATCACCGAAGCTGGCAGCTATTGGAAATGATGAGATCAAAAAGATCACAGACAGCGTGGATTTATCGGGGGTATCCCGTTTAACAATGTGTCTGCGTCTGTGGAAGAGATCAAACGATGCAAGGATATGGGGGCAAAGGGAATCCAGATCTACACACATATGAACGGAGAAGCTATTGACCAGGAAAAGTTCTGGCCGATCTATGAGATCTGCGAAAAGCTGGATCTTCCGATCCTGATCCATCCGGTAGGAGGACAGATGGTCCCGGAATTTCCTATAGAGGACTGCTCCAAATATGAACTGTGGTTTCTCATCGGCTGGCCTTACCAGACAACCGTAGCTATGAGCCGCCTGGCGTTTTCCGGTATCTTTGAGGATTTTCCTCAGTTAAAGATCGTTACTCATCATGTAGGAGCCATGATCCCTATGCTGGCAGGCCGTATTGAAAATGGCCTTAAGATGTATGGGGGCAGAACAGCACCTGAATTAAAGGAAAAGCTGACAAAGACAAAAATGAAAGGCAATCCGTTAGATACTTTCAAGAAGTTTTATGCAGATACTGCTTCTTTTGGCTCTGCTTCCGCAATCCGCTGTGGTCTGGATTTCTTTGGAAAAGACCACCTGTTATTTGCCTCTGATATGCCATTTGATCCGGAAAAGGGACCGGGTTATATTGACAGGACTTTAAAATGTATTGACAGTCTGGGGCTGTCTGCAGAAGAAAAAGAGTCCATCCTTTATGGAAACGCAGAACGTATTTTTCATGTGTAGATGAACAAAAATGTATAAATGTTCAGATAACGATTTGGAGGGAATCAAATGTCAGCAATGATCAATTCAGTATTAACGAACCAGTTCTTTTTAATGTTTCTTGCCATTGCAACAGGACTGTTGATCGGAAAGATCAAGATCGGCAGTTTTTCACTGGGAGTTTCCGGTGGTATCTTTACCGGTATTGTGATCGGTTATTTTGTAACAAAATGGGCTCACACAGTAGAAGAGGGACAGAAGTACTACAGTACAGCGAAAAGGATCCTTTCTACAGGTGTGGTTGCACAGGCTTTCTTTACTTTCTTTCTGCTGCTTTTTCTTGTTTCCATCGGAATGAAGGTAGGCGGAAGTATCGGTGCCATTTTTAAGAAATACGGCAGCAAATTTGTTGTGATCGGTGTTTCTATCCCGGTGGTTTCCCTGATCGCAGCCTGTGTTCTTTATGGAACGGTTCTTTCAGGAAACGAAGCTATTACACCATTTGAGACCATTGGTATGTATGCAGGAGCTATGACTACCACACCTGGATACGGAACAGCCCTGGATGCAGCCGGTCAGGTAGATTATAAGGAACTGTATGAAAATTATTCTGCAGAAGACAAAGAAAAAATGTTATTAAAGATCGATCCGTCAGGAAGTCTGACTGTGGAAGATACCCCATCTTTAAATGAAGAACAGGTAGCAGCTTACAAAGAAGCAGCCGCTTCTTCTATAAGCCTTGGTTATACTGTAGCGTTCCCTATCGGTGTTCTTGTGATCGTAGTAATGGAAACACTGCTTCCAAAGGTATTTCGTATTGATATGGAGAAAGAGCGGGAGAAATATCAGAAAGAACTGGAAGAAAATATGGCAGGTGAAAAGAAGATGAAACCTCAGCCATTAAACTTCATGATCCTCTCTTTTGTTGCGATCATCGGTATTGCAGTTGGAAGTATTACTATTCCATTAGGCGGATTTGGAAGCTTCTCTTTAGGCGCAGCAGGCGGTGTGTTGTTAGCAGCACTGATCTTAAGCTATGTGGGACAGATCGGACCTGTAAATTTCCGTATGGAAGATAAAAGCCTTGGTATCATGTATCAGATGGGACTGACTTTCTTTATGGCAGTAGTAGGACTCCGCTATGGATATGATGTAGTTATGTCTTTAATGGGATCCGGCCTTTCACTGGCAATTGCCGCTATTTTCGTAGAAGCAGCCGCAGTGCTGGTAAGCTTCCTGATCGGTCATTATATTTTCAAACTGAACTGGATCATCTTAAGCGGTGCCATTGCAGGCGGCTGTACTTCCGCGCCCGGACTGGGAGCAGCCATCAGTTCTACCGGTTCTGAGGAACCAACAGCCGGATATGGCGCGGCACAGCCATTTGCGATCCTTGCAAATGTATTGCTTGCAACTTTGTTTTTCCATTTCTTTTTGTAGGATATCTGGTACAATGGGGCATGGATACCCTTAGAAAATTGCGGGGTAAAGAGAGGTGGGAGAGTTATGGAAGATTTCTGGATGGAACACAGATACAGTTCCTGCTGCTATCAGCTGGAACCTCATTATGAGCATACATATCAGCTTGTGTTTCTTCTGAAAGGAAAAATCCTTTATCAGGTAGGTGAAAAACAGTATGAAGTGTCAAAAGGCGGGATGATCCTTTTAAACAGTCTGGAGGAGCATACATTAAAGGTGCTGGAATATCCCTATGAACGGTATATCATCCAGATCAATCCTCTGTTTTTTCAGAAAGAGATCAATACGCCGGAGATTATTTCCATTTTTATTAAAAGACCTGAGAATTTCTCTCATCTTCTTGCCCTTACAGATCCCATCTGGAATTATGTGTATGATGTGATCCAGGAACTGGAAAAAGAATACCGTGAAAAACGGCTTTACTGGGAAATGTATATTGGTGCAGATTTAAGGCGCATGTTTATTACCATTTTCAGGGAATGTGAAGAACTTCTGGCTTCTGTGCGGGTGGATGCCAGCGCAGCCATTGCTTATAAAGTGCTGAACTATCTGGATCATCATTATCCGGAAGATATCTCTGTTACAAAATTAGCTGAAACATTTTTCTTAAATAAACATTATATCGCTCATGTATTTAAGGCAGAGACCGGTTACAGTCCTATGGACTATGTGATCTCCCTTCGTATGAACCGCGCCAAGGCCCTTTTGGCGGAAACCGCCCGTTCCATATCGGAAATAGCAGTGGAGTGCGGCTATACGGATTTTAACCATTTTTCCAAATTGTTTAAAAAATATGCTGGAATGTCACCAAGCCGGTTCAGGAAAACATCAGGAAAGGAATAGATTTTATGTCACAGGAAAGATTTCACTATAAAACACTGGAAGAAGTAAAGGAACGGGCAGAAGAACTGAAGGTATATTTGCCATTTTCTTCCAGTACAGATATTTTAAAAACTCCCTTAAAAGTGGGAAATGTTACATTTCATAACCGTATGGGGATCGCGCCAATGGAGGGAGCTGACTCTTTGGAAGATGGATCACCGTCTGATTATACCATCCGCCGTTATGTAAATGAAGCTATTGGCGGCAGTGCCCTGATCTGGTTTGAAGCCATTTCTATTGTGCCGGAAGGCCGTTCTTCCAAAACACAGCTTCTTCTTACAGAAGAAAATGTGGAAAGTTATAAACGGATGAATGAAAAAATCAAAGAGGCAGGACGCAAAGCCAATGGTTTTGAACCTTATCTGATCATGCAGGCAAACCACAGCGGCCGTTATTCTAATCCGGATAACCGTCCGGCGCCTATGATCGCCTATCGTCATCCGCAGTTAGAGCAGTACCGGGCAGCAGATGATTCCTGTATTGTTACAGATGATTATTTAAAGAGCCTGGAAGAAAGTTTTGGAAAAGCGGCACTTCTGGCGAAAAAAGCCGGTTTTGATGCAGTAGATATCAAGTCATGTCATGGTTATCTGCTGGTAGAACTTTTATCTGCCTATGAACCGTACAAGACTGTTAAAAAATGGCATTAAAGCAGCAAAAGTATGGGAAGATGAAAACTTCCAGGTGACCTGCCGCCTGGGGATTTATGACGGATATGAATATCCATGGGGCTTTGGCGTTTCAGAGGGAAGCGGGTTAAAGCCGGATCTGAAAGAACCGATCCGTCTGGTGAAAGAACTTTACGGAAACTGTGGTATTCAGATGATGAACCTGACTATGGGAAACCCATATGCCACCACTCATGTAACAAGACCTTTTGATATGGGAAAATATGAGCCGGAGGAGCATCCTTTTACAGGCATTGGCCGTATGATCGCAGGAATAGGGGAAGTAAAGAAAGCAGTTCCTGAAATGGTCATTTTTGGTTCTGCACCTACTTATCTGCGCCAGTTTGCAGATCTGTATACAGCGGGGGCAGTAGAAGAAGGATTTTGTGATGGGATGCTTTTTGGAAGAATGGCCTTTGCTGACCCTGATTATGCCAATGAGATCATTAAAAACGGCCGTATTGATCCTAAAAGAGTATGTATGACATGCGGAAAATGTGGGGATCTGATCCGTGCCCATAAGCCTACAGGCTGTGTGATCCGGGATCCAAAGACGTTTATGCCTTTTTATAAAGAATTTCTGGAAATAAAAAAGAAACAGCCTGCTAATTTCAGAGGATAAAGATAAATTTGTAAAACAAACAGAAATAAGAGGTAAAAGATGAAGAAAACGGCGATTATAACAGGAGCCAGCCGTGGGATCGGATATGCGGCGGCAAAGAAGCTGGGAATGGACGGATGTCAGGTAGTCCTTTTTGCGACAGGAGAAAAAGAACGTTATAAAGCAGCAATAGACGGATTAACACAGGCAGGGATCACCTGGCATTATGTAAGAGGATCATTGGACTGTAGAGAAGACAGGGAGCGTCTGATCAGGGAAACAGTAGAAAAATTCGGAAGAATAGATATTCTGGTAAATAATGCGGGAGTTGCGCCAAAAGAGAGAAAAGACCTGTTAGAGATGTCTGAGGAAAGTTTTGACCGTGTTTTGGGGATCAATACAAAGGGAACCATGTTTCTTACCCAGCTGGCCGCAAAACAGATGATAAAACAGGAGCAGATCTTTAAAAGCAAGGGACATATTGTAAATGTGGGTTCCTGTTCCGCAGAAGTTTCGTCTACATCCAGAGGGGAATACTGTGTTTCAAAAGCAGCGGTTTCCATGCTTACCACACTGTTTGCGGACCGTCTGGCACCGGAAGGGATCCTGGTGAATGAGGTGCGTCCGGGAGTCATTGCCACAGATATGACCAGTGTTGTTACAGAAAAATACGATACAATGATCAAAAATGGTGTATTTCCTATTGCGCGTTGGGGAAAAGCAGAAGATGTGGCAGAGATGATCGCTTTTTTCTGTTCCGACAGTGTACTTTATACAACAGGAAATTACGTGGATGTAGACGGAGGTTTTCACATCAAGAGGCTATAAAGGAGGGCTTACACAATGAAACTGAAAGAGCAAAAAATCGCACAAGTGGTCATCGGAAGCGGGGCGGCAGGTTTTCAGTCTGCCTTAAGGCTGTACCAGAACGGGGAGTGGGACCTGACGGTTGTAACGGAAAATATAAATGCAGGTACATCCAGAAATACCGGTTCTGATAAACAGACTTATTACAAACTGACGTTGTCAGGAAAAGACCCGGACAGTGTGGAAAATATGGCAGAGGATCTGTTTGCAGGACAGTGTGTGGACGGTGATCAGGCGCTGTGTGAGGCAGCTCTTTCAGCACGTTGTTTTTTTGCCCTTACAGAACTGGGGGTTCCTTTTCCATGTACAGAACAGGGCGAGTTTATGGGATATAAGACAGACCATGACAGGGGAAGGAGAGCTACCAGCGCAGGCCCTTATACTTCAAGGCTGATGACAGAAGCTCTGGAAAAGGCAGTAAAAGAAAAAGAGATCCGGATCTTAGACAAGATGCAGGTGATCAAACTTCTTACCTTTGAGGGAAGGATAAAAGGAGTGCTCTGCCTGGATAAAAAGGAGAAGGAAGAACCTTCTTATGTGCTGATCTGGTGTGAAAATGTGATCCTTGCAACAGGGGGACCTGCGGGAATGTACCATGACAGTGTATATCCTGTTTCCCAGACCGGTTCTACAGGCATGGCTTTTGAAGCTGGCGCTGTGGGAAAAAATCTCACAGAATGGCAGTTTGGAATGGCATCTTTAAATCCAAGGTGGAATGTAAGCGGAACTTATATGCAGGTACTCCCGGCTTTTATTTCCACAGATCAGGAAGGTAAGGATGAAAGAGAGTTCCTTTTAGATTATTTTAAGGAACTGCCGGACCTGCTTTCCATGGTCTTTCTGAAAGGATATCAGTGGCCTTTTGATGTAAATAAGATCTTTGGGGGTTCTTCTGTGATCGATCTTTTAGTTTACCAGGAAACCGTTGTAAAAGGACGCAGAGTCTTTTTGGATTACAGGATCAATCCGGGAAAACTGGGAGAAAAGGAAGAGCTTCCTTATGGGGCTCTGATCCCGGAAGCCAGGGATTATTTGAAACAGGCAGGCGCCTGTTTTGGAACACCCATTGAGCGATTGAAGCATATGAATGAGCCTGCAATCCATTTCTATCAGGATCATCATGTGGATCTTTATAAAGAGCGTTTGGAAATTGCCGTGTGCGCCCAGCATAATAACGGCGGTCTCTCAGCTGACAGCTGGTGGGAAACAGGAATATCCGGTCTGTATGCAGTAGGAGAAGTATGTGCGAGCCATGGCGTGACCCGTCCCGGTGGAACCGCCTTAAATGCAGGACAGGTAGGTGCAGTTCGGGCTGCAGAAGGGATCCGGCTTAAGAAAGTGGCGCAGACAGAAAATACAGAAAACGATTTCCGGGATGCGGATGTAAAAGAAACGCTGAGAAAAGAAGCATTTAAGAGAATCCGTCTTTCTGAAAATGCAAAAGGAGATATAGCATTATCAGCTCTCTGGTTAAAGGCGTCTAAGAGAATGAGCGCAGTTGCAGGTATGATCCGCAGCCGGGCACAGATGGAAAAAGCCCTGGAAGAAACTTCAGAAGATGTAAAGAATTTTGAAAAGAAGGTATGTACTCCTTCTGTTTCACAGCTTCCAATGTTTTACAAGCTGTATGATATGCTCCTTTCCCAGAAAGTTTATCTGTTTGCCATGCTGGATTACGCAAAAGCAGGAGGAGCAAGCAGGGGTTCTGCATTATATACAGATCCGGAAGGTGAACTTCCGGGATTTGAAGGCTGTGAACCTTTTGGAGAACTTTACCGTTGTAAGTTAGACCGGAAGGATCATGGGAAAGAAGTACAGGAAGTGGTCTTAAAAGATGGAGAGGTTATTTCTTCCAGACGGCCGGTGCGCCCTATTCCGGATGTGGATTACTTCTTTGAAAATCAGTGGCGGGCCTATAGAAAACGCACAGGGACCGAACATTAATTATAAAAAAACTATAAAAACTTTAAAATGTAAAAATAAAAAGGCTGACAGGAAAAATCGTAAGTATATTTCCTGCCAGCTTTTAGTTTGTATACAACTTTTGGAAATTATGTACAAATATCGAAAGTGTATTTTGTGCGAAATTATTGTGTAAAACCAGTTGATATTAGAAAAAAAATATGTTAATATCTTTATAGCTTCTTAACACAACCGATTGCAAAGAAAACAATCGCACAAAAAAACTTGAAATCAAGTTATTTTTTTGTTAAAATTGTGCATAGAAGTGCTGCGGATCTCAAATGGAGTTTATTGAGAAAATCAGTCAGCAGGGGGGATAAAAACCTCTTTGAATGTACGAGATTTACGGACATGAAAGTGTCCGTGAAAATAAAAGAGAGAAGGAAGTAGAAGTATGAAAAAAAGGTTAGCATTAGTACTGGCAGGTGTTATGATGGTATCATCATTAGCTGGATGCGGATCATCCAAACCTGCTGAAACAACAGCAGCAGCTGCTGGCGAGACAACCGCTGCAGCAGCAGATGCAAAAGCAGACACAACAGAAGCAGCAAAATCTGATGCAGCTCCAGAGTTAGAGCTGATCATCGCTTCCAACCAGACTTCTTTAGACAACCCATATTCCTATGGTATGGACAAGTTCAAAGAGGTAGTTGAGGATGTTTCCGGCGGAAAGATCGCTGTAACTGTTCATAAGGGAACCTTAGGCGAGAACGAGAACGAGCTGATCGAGAAGCTGGAAATGGGCGCTGCATCTATGGTAGTTGCTTCCCCAGGTTTCATGACCGCTATCGGTGTTCCGGAAGTAGATATCTTCTCACTGGAATATCTGTTTGACAGCTTTGATCACTGGGAGAAGTGCTTAGACGGCGAATTCGGTGACAAGATGAAAGATGTTGTTAAGGAAAAGACAAACAACAACTTCCGCATCATGGCTTACTGGAGCTCCTCCGTTCGTGATTACTATGGTAAAAAGCCAGTTACCAAGCCAGAAGATTTAAAGGGTATGACAATCCGTACTCAGTCTTCTCAGGTACAGCAGGACTTCTGGAAAGCTTGCGGCGCTATCCCAACATCTGTAGCATGGGGCGAGTTATACCAGGCATTACAGCAGGGCGTTGTTGACTCCGCTGAGAACGACTACACCAGCTTTATGTTAAAAGAGCATCACAAGACTCCAAACGGCCACTACATCTCTGAAACACATCATGACTACACAACCCGTCTGTTACTGATGAACGGCGATTTCTATGATAGTCTGACTGATGAGCAGAAGGGCTGGATCGATCAGGCTGTTGAGGCTTGTACAGAAGAAGAGCGTCAGGTAGTTTACCGTATGTTCAAAGAGTCCAAAGAGAAAGTTATCGCTGATGGCGCAGAAGTTACCAACTTTGAAGATGTTGATATCGATGCATTCAAGGCTCTGGCTCTTCCAATCCAGGATAAGTTCGCAGCTGATAACAACATGACTGCTGAGTTAGAGATGATCCGTGCAGCAGCAGAGTAATCTGTAAGCAGAACGGAACATAAGGGACTTATAAAGTTCTGAACATTTACGAAAGAAAAATGAAATGGGTCAGGTCTTCCTGATCCGGAGGATATCAGCCATCTGGGCGACTGGATGGCTGATGTTAGGTTTAAAAGAGTGTTAATATGGTGTTAAGATTTCCTGAAAGGAGAACACATTATGAAAAAAGCAATTGAATGGATGCAGAAGATCCAGATTGCTGTAGGAGGATTTTTCCTTTGCATCTTCCTTCTTACAGTTGTATTCCAGATGCTCTCTCGTTACATTGGCATCGCAGCAACCTGGACTGAGGACGTATCTATGTATTCCTTTATCTGGGCTGTATTTATGGGCGCAGGCGCTATGGTTTATGAAAAACGTCACTTTGCGTTTACTTCCGTCAGCGATATGCTGAAAAACGAGAAAATTAAGAGCGTATTAGCAATCATCATCTCTCTTGTTATGCTGGTGTTTGCTGTATTAATGGCTTATTATGGTTATAAATTAACACAGAAGTTCTGGAACTATACATGGACCAATATTCCGTCCTTTAAGCGTGGACCTACATGGACCTGTCTTCCAATCTGTGGTGTAACTTCTACTATTTATCTGATCGCGCAGATCATTGAAGAAATCGGTGCTCTTATGAAAGGAGGCAACAAGTAATGGGTGTTTTATTAGTAGTAATGTTTATCGTTTTTGTTGCCATTGGTGTGCCGATCTCATTCGCACTTGGCGTTGTATCTTTTACCGGTATCGCATCTCTGGGACAGATTCCGAATTTAGTTGTATTCCAGAAAATGTTTAATGGTCTGAACAGCTTTACACTGTTAGCTGTTCCGCTGTTTATCCTTGCAGCAAACCTAATGAACGAAGGTGAGATCACTGAAAAGCTGATCGACTGCTGTAACTCTTTAGTTGGACACCTTCGTGGTGGTCTTGCTTATTCAAACGTACTTGTATCCATGATCTTCGCTGGTATCTCCGGTTCTTCCCAGGCTGATACCGCTGGTGTTGGTAAGATCTTCATTCCTGCAATGGAGAAGCAGGGATATGACAAGGGAACATCTGTTGGTGTTACCGCAGCATCTTCCACATTAGGTTCCATTATCCCTCCAAGTATCACCATGGTTGTATACGCAGGTATCGCTAACGTAAGTACCGGTGCGCTGTTCATGTCCGGTCTGGTTCCAGGTATCTTACTTGGTCTGGCTATGATGGCAGTAGTTAAGTACTACTCCAAGAGAAAGAACTTCCCTAAGTGTGAGAGAGTTCCATTTAAGGAAGTCTGCCGCAGAACATTCCAGTCTCTGCCTGCACTGCTTACACCTATCATCCTGATCGGCGGTATTGTCAGCGGTCTGTTTACACCTACTGAGTCTGCAGCATTTGCATGTATATATGCATTATTAGTTGGTATTTTCTTCTATAAGACCATTAAGGTTAAGAATCTGCCACGCATCCTGATCGAGACTATGAAGCTGTCTTCCCTGTCTCTGTTCGCCCTGGCTACAGCAAATGCATTAGGCGAGTTATTAGCATACTATCAGTTGAATGTAATTGTACAGAACTTCTTCGCTAATATGCCAGGCGGAAGACTGGTATTCCTTCTTGTAGTAGTTGCATTCTTTATGTTTGTAGGTACTTTCATGGATGCTGTACCGGCAATGATCCTGTTTGTTCCGATCATTCTTCCGGCTGCTACTTCACTGCAGATCAGCCCGATCATCCTTGGCCTGATCATCGTTGTTACCCTGGCTCTTGGCCTGGTAACCCCACCTTATGGTCTGTGCCTGCTGATCGCTTCTTCTATCAGTGGTATTACCATCGAGGATGCATTTAAGGGAACTCTTCCTTATTTCTTATCCTCTATCGCAGTATTATTACTGTTAGTAATCTTCCCGAACTTCTGGCTGGCTATTCCGGCTACCCTGTTCCCGGGACTGTTCTAATAGAAAAGCGCGATAGCGCAAATCTGAGAGAAAAAAGTATGAAACTGTCGCGAAATAAGAAAATATTTCGCGGCAGTTTTTTATGTACTAGGAAATTCCGTTGGAACTCCCTAGTACACAAAAAGGCACG
>ENA-OVFU01001132-OVFU01001132.1-human-gut-metagenome-genome-assembly--contig:-NODE-1132-length-13261-cov-3.653036_pt1 | contig 13261 bp, 11 predicted proteins | sample MGYA00237764_ERZ505407 | MGnify/ENA primary metagenome ERZ505407 (study PRJEB26158, sample SAMN06016366) | human gut metagenome | biome: human gut; feature: ankylosing spondylitis patient; material...
ACGGCCGCTTCTCCGGCGCAAGCCGCGGCCCGGTCATCGGCCATGTCAGCCCGGAAGCCGCCGCAGGCGGCCCCATCGCACTGGTGGAAGAGGGCGATATCATTGAACTGGACGTGGAGGCCCGCCGCCTGGAGATCACCGGTGTGAAGGGCGAGCACAAGACCCCCGAAGAAATGGACGCCATTCTGGCAGAACGCAAAGCAAACTGGAAAGGTTTTACAAGCAAATACACCCATGGCCTGCTGAAGCTGTACAGCCAGCACGCAGTCAGTGCCATGAAGGGTGCTTACATGGAGTAAGGAGTGTAAAAACTATGGCAGAAGCAAGAAGTCTGGCCGATATCAAACTGGATAACGCTTACAAGTTCGGCGCTGGCCGTTACCTGCAGGAAGCAGGGGCCCTGAACCTGCTGGGCGGCGAGGTGGCACGTCTGGGCAAAAAGGCCCTGGTCATTGCCGGCCCCCGCGCCTGGGCAGCCACCGAAGGCAAGGCAGAAAAGAGCCTGAAGGATGCCGGTGTGGAGTTTGAACTCTCCCTGTACCCGGATCAGAACACCTACGAGCGCGCCAAGGAGCACGCCCTGCAGGCCCTGACCACCGGCTGCCAGGTCATCGTGGGCATCGGCGGCGGCCGCATCATGGATCAGGCCAAGGCTACGGCACACTTTGCAGGCGACCTGCCCATCGTGGAGGTGCCTACCTCCATTGCCACCTGCGCGGCATTTGCCCCGCTGAGCGTCATGTACACTGCCGAGGGTGCCTCCCTGGGCAGCCTGCGCTATGACCACGAGGTCAACGCCATCGTCATGGACATGGACGTGATCTGCAAGGAGCCCCCGCGCTACGCAGCCAGCGGCATCATGGACGGCATGGCCAAGATGATCGAGATCCAGAACGGCCGCAGCGAGATCCTGCTGGACGATGTGAGCATCGGTCTGTTCACCGCTTACACCATCGCAGAGATGGCTTACCATGTTTACGAGAAGGAGGCCCATCAGGCCTGCCATGACATTGCCGAGGGCAAGCTGACCAAGGCCGTGGAGGATATCGCTTACCTGAACGTTGCCGTGGCCGGCATCGTCAGCGGCGTGAGCAAGGGCTTTGGCCAGACCGCTCTGGGCCACGAGACCTACGAGCTGGTGCGCACCCACTTCACCCAGGAGGCAAAGCCCTACCTGCACGGTGAGATCGTGGCCATCGGCGACTGCCTGCAGCTGGCCTTCAACGGCCATCCGGAGCAGGTGGCACCCTTCCGTGATTTCATGCGCAGCATGAACATGCCCCTGACCCTGGAGGACATCGGCATCGACCCGAACTCCCCCAAGATGGAGAACCTGTTCCAGGATCTGTTCCACAGCCCCTTCATGGAGCCCACCGCAGAAAATGAGGCACGCCTGCGCAAGGCCATGCACTATCTGTCTGCAGACTGATCCCCGCAGCATTCCCTGAACCGCAATGACAGCGCCCCCTGAACCGTCTCGGACGGCGCAGGGGGCGCTGTTTTGTCTTTTTGGCACAAAGAAGCCCCGAAATCCTCTTTTCCTTTTGTGGTTTTTCCGCTATACTAGAGGTGCAGGAATTCCAATGGTACAAGAAGGTCATCGCATCCAACGGCGAGGAGCTGGACTGAACCTGAAATTGCAGACGCTGCCGAGCGTTCCCGGCGTGAGGGCTCCGCTTTCGGCGGGGTCCTCTGCGTTCTGCCCGGCGGGTTTTGGACGAATCGGCTGAAAAACAGCAAAATTCGGTCAGAATGCGCTAGAATGCTGGACAGCATCCTGTGAATTGTGGTAGAATTGCAATAGAATGCGTGGAAGCGCAAAACCGATGCTGCGCGGTGAACGCAGCAAAGATGAAAGATGAAAGAGGTCGTTTGTGATGAAGATCATTCGTGCAAAGGATTACGCAGACATGTCCCGCAAGGCGGCAAACATTATTTCCGCACAGGTCATCATGAAGCCCAATTGCGTGCTGGGTCTGGCCACCGGCGGCACCCCGGTGGGGGCCTACCAGCAGCTGGTGGAGTGGTACAACAAGGGCGACATTGATTTCTCGGAGGTCACCACCGTGAACCTGGACGAGTACCGCGGCCTGCCCAAGGACCACCCGGAAAGCTACTGGAGCTTCATGCACCGCCACCTGTTCGACCACGTCAACATCAACCCCGCCCGCATCAACCTGCCGGACGGCACCAACCCCGATGCGGACGCAGCCTGCGCCCAGTACAACCAGATCATCCACAGCGTGGGCGGCATCGACCTGCAGCTGCTGGGCATCGGCCACGACGGCCACATCGGCTTCAACGAGCCGGGCGAGGCCTTTGAGCTGGAGACCCACTGTGTGGACCTGACCCAGGAGACCATCGAGGCCAACAAGCGCTTCTTTGACGGCAACGTAGACCTGGTGCCCAAGCAGGCCTACACCATGGGCATCAAGACCATTATGCAGGCCCGCAAGGTGCTGATGGTGGTCAACGGCACCGGCAAGGCCGAGATCGTGAAGAAGGCTTTCTTCGGCCCGGTCACCCCGGAAGTGCCCGCCAGCATCCTGCAGATGCACCCCGACTTCACCCTCGTGGGCGACGAAGAGGCCCTGAGCCTGATCTGATCGGTTCCCCAAAGCATATTTCTGCCGCCGCACGGCCCTGCCACCGTGCGGCGGCTTTTTTCTGAGCAGGGGAATTGTAACGCGGCAAAAAATACAGTATACTGGAACAAAAACCACCACGAGGGAGGGGCGGCCGATGTTCAGCGAAGAGATGATCTGCAGCCTGAATGATCTGGAGCTGGAAGTTTATAAGTATGTTGTGCGGAACGCGGACAAGGTGTGCTATATGCGCATCCGGGAGTTTGCGGATGCCGCCCATGTGTCTACCTCCACCATCCTCCGGTTCTGCAAAAAGGCGGGCTGCGACGGCTACGCGGAGTTCAAGATCCGGCTGCGCCAGCATCTGGAACAGGCAAAGCAGCCGCCGGTCAAGGACGATGTGTCGGAGGTCATCGACTTTTTGAAAAAGACCTGCTCGGCGGAGTTTGAGCAGAAGCTGGACATGTTGACCAGGGTCATCTTTCAGGCCCGGCACATCTTTTTTGTGGGCAGCGGAAGTTCCGGCCTGCGGGCAGTGCCAACATGTGCTCCTATGTGGCCGGTCAGCATGGCCGCAACAAGCCGTTTTATCAGGATTACTCCTTCCGCAAGGAGTACATGAGCGTGGGGAATCTGGTGCACAAGCACGCGTACCTGGATGCGGAAGCATAAGCCGAACACAACACGAAAGGGCCTCCCCGGAATGGGGAGGCCCTTTCTATGCGTTTACGACTTGACGTGGATCACGTTGGAAGGGAAAAGCATCAGTGCTTTTCCTTGTACCTGAGGCTGGCGAATGCGCCTGCGATGGTCAGCAGCATGCCGCTGAATGCCATGCCCAGAGCGGCCATCCAGTTCACGCCGGTCTGCGGCAGTGCATCCTGCACAGCGGGCAGGACCGCGTCAGACGGCAGGACCGGAGCGTCCGGGGTGGCGTCCTGCACGGGCGGCAGCTCGGGGGTTTCCGGGGTCATGACCACTTCGTCCGGGGTCTCGTCCTCCACGGGCGTTTCCGGCGGGGTGACGGGCGGGACGATGACCGTCTCTTCGCCGTTCACGGTGACCGTGCGGGTCTCGATGGAGGTATAGTTGTAGCCCACATGGGCGTCGGTGGTGGTCACGGTCTCCTTGGACACTGGCGTGGTGTTCACCTTGTCCGTGGTGCGGTGGGTGTAGGAAACTTTGCCCTCATCGTGCTCCTTGCTGCCGGAGCCGGAGAAGATCTTCTTCAGCACTTCGGTAAAGGTGGTGTAGTGGCCTTTGCCGGTACCGGATCCTTCGACCGTTTCGCTCTTCTTCTGCGTATAGGTACCGTCGAAGTCGCCGGAAGTATTTTCGCCGTAAGCCGTAGCACCCTCACCGGTTTTATGGGTGGTGGTGGTCTGCTTGTTCAGCTCCAGAAGGCGCTTGGCGAAGTCCTGAGAGCTGCGGATGCTCAGCGGGGCGGTGATGGTCTTGATGGTGGATTCGGTCTGGCCGACGACCTTGCCCTCACGCACCTGGGTCAGCTCGGAGATCATCAGGTCATAGCCGCCGACGTAACCCCAGGTGCCGTCCTGGCGCTTGTAGGTGCTGTTGATGCATGTGTTGGCATCGCGGGACATATAGCCGTAGGCGGTCAGCTCAGAGGACTTGAGATAGACCTGATAGCCGCTCTCACCGGTGCTGTTGGTGCCGGTGGTTCCGATCTTCACAACGTAGGTGCCGACGATGGCATTGCGCTCTTTCGTGGTCAAGTCCCTATAGGTCTTGCTGCTGCCGGTTGCCTTCAGGTAAGCGTTAATGGCCTCATCCTCTGCGCTGATGCCGGGGTTCCAATAGTCGCCCCACTGACCCTGATACAGCTTGATGCTGCCGTTCTCCTTGATGGGGTCGTAGGCAACGGTGCCGGTCAGCTTGTAGTAGGCGCTCTTGTCGGGGTTGTTGTTCCTATTGCCGCGGTCATACTCGTAATGGCCGCTGCCCTCGCCGCCTTCATCATCCCAGCTGATCTTGCTGTCCAGGCCGACCGTCTGGTTGTCCTTACCGTTGACCAGTTTTCCGGCATCGTAGTTCCACTCCAGCTTCAGATCCTTGCTTACCAGCACACAGTCGGTCTGGTTGACCTTACCGTCCTCGTCCGGCAGCAGATCCAGCTTGGAACCGGAAGCGAGATCAAGGTGTTTGATGTCGTCGCGCTGCTCTTCGGAGTGCACAGTGTTACTATCAACACGAACTTCATGGCCGTTAGCGTCTGTATAGTAATAATAGCCGTTCCACCCCCAAGTCGATTTCCAATAGACCTCAATTTTGGAACCATCCGGTACCTTGCTGAAGTATTTGAATTCACCCGTCTTTTCACCGGAGTAGTAGTTCTTCTTGGTCTCTTCGTAATCAGAACCCTTGTTGGCAACGTAAGTGGAGTTCTTGGCGATCCGCTCCTGCTCCTGCAGGGCCTTGATCAGCTCATCCTTGCTCATGTTATCGGGCGAGATGGCCTTGGTGAAATACTTGATGATATCTTCCTTTTTGGTGGTGGAATCGATCTTCGTTTCACCGATCCGGAGTTCCTCGCCGGGCTGAAGTTTGCTCTGGATCTCCTGGATCTGCTTCCACAGCTCATCGTATGCCTTCTCAAGATCCTTATCGTCCTTGATGATGCCGGTGACACTGGAGGAGGTGTGCACATCCTTCCGGACGGTGAGGGTCTCGCTCAGGGTGCTGTAATCCACGGTGATGGTTTCGTCACCCTTCGTGAAGGTCGCGGTCTTGCCGTCGGCGTTCAGTCGGATGCTGTCAGCGGAAACACTGTATTGGCCTGCCAGTGCGGTCTGGATCTCATCAGGGGTCAGCGGAGCACCGGCCTGTTTGGTGAAGGTGTAGGTGGTCTTTACGCCGTTTTTGTCCTCGACCGTGCAGGTGTAGCCGTCATTGGTTTTGGTCACATTGTCGTAGGTCTTTCCGTCCACCGTAATGGTGCGGGCCTTTTCGTCGATCGACCAGTTCTTGCCGCCGGGGATCACCAGCTTGTCGTTAAGATCCTTGGTGTCCGTCTTTGTGGATTCAGAAAGTGTGTCGATCGTCCATTCCACGCGCTTGATGCCGGAAAAGTCCATGCTGCCGATATCAATGCTGTAACCTTCCTGAAGCAGGGTAGCTTTGTCCTTGCTGGTCTTGTTCTGCAGCTCTTTCCAGGCGATCTCTTCCTTCTCCGTATCGGTGAGGGAAGCGGACGATTCCGTGATCGTGCAGGTGCGGGTGATCTTGGTGCTGGTGCCGTCGGGCGAGGTCACGGTTTCTTCTTTTTTGTAGGTCGTGGTGCCCTTCTCCGTGTCTATGCCGTCGAACGTCCAACCTTCGAGAGAGGGAAGTTCACCGCTGCCGGGCTTGACGTAGGTGCCGTTGAGGGAACCGCTCTCAGTCCACGTATTCGAGCCGGTCACATAAGCAGTGCCGGTGACGGTGTTGTCCGTGACATCCTTGCGGGTCTCGGTGTCCTTGCTCGGATCAGAGCTGCCCGGCTGAGGCGCAGAAACCGTTGCACCGTCATAGCGGAGGGTGACAGTATGAACATTGCCGTCTGCATCGGTATAGCTGAGATTGAGCTGGCCTTTGCCGGTGGGATCGATCGTATTCAGCTGGTTCTTGAAATCCTCGCTGTCCACATTGATGCCGGTTTTCTTGGCGGCATCCGTCAGAGCGGCCTTGATGGCTTCCAGCTTGGCAGTTTCCTCGGCACTCTTGATGCTTTCCTGACCGCCTTCGACCTGGCCGGGGGTCTTGGTGACCTCGGTGACCTCCACGGTGTAACTCAAAGTCTTGCGGACGGCTTCCATCTGGTCAAGGTTCAGCTTTTCGCCCTTGTAGTAAACGCCGTTGTCATCGGCGGTAAAGCCATCGCCCAGACGATCGGCCAGCTGCTTGTTGGTGAGCTGCTTGGTGTCTTCCGTTTTCTTGACTTTATAGGTATATTCCTTGCCGTTTGCATCGGTTTCCGTATAGACATACTCGCCGGTATCGTTGTTATAGTACTCGTCCTTGAGCATTTCGCCCAGCTTCTCCGAAGAAATCTCGATGACATCCGTCTTGGTCTCGTCGGTGTTCTTGGCAGTGATGCTTGGCAGTTCGACCTTGGTGGTCAGATCCTTATCATCAACATCAACAGTGCCCTTTTCCACCTTGAGCACCAGCGTGGTCTCGGTGCGGGTCTTGACCGAGTTGCCGGTGATCTCGTAGTAGGTAACGCGGGTGACGGTGTTGCCGTTCTCGTCGGTAGAGGTCTCTTCCTTTTTCAGGGTATAGGTGGTGTTGCCCTCGTCGTCGGTCTTTTTCTCCACGCCGTCCTCGGGGACATCCAGCAGCTTGGCAACGTCCTCAGCGGACATTTCCTTCGTTTCGGGCTCGCTGGTCTTTTTCAGGGTCAGGGTCTTGGAGTTGCCGTCCTTGGCGGGCTCGACCTTGTCCACGGTGTAACCGCCCAGCTTGGCATCCTTATCGGTTTTCCAGTCCGGACGCACGTCCTTGCCAAGCTCGTCGTCGAGGTTGATCTCTTCGCCCTTCTTGGTGTCGGTGATGGTGGTTTCGGACTTTGCCTCACCGGTGCCGGTGGTGGTAGTGGTCTGGGTGCCGGTGGTCTCGGTGGGGGTGGTGATGGTGGTGTTGCCGTCCTCATCCTTGCCCACCACGGGGTCACCCTTCTTCACTTCGGCGTCAGGGTCCACAACGGTGGTGCTGGAAGAGCTGTCGGGGGTCTCTTCCTTGGTGGCCTCGCCGATCTTGCCGTCCTTGCCGGTGGCTTCGTCCTTCTTGCTGTTGTCGATCACGTCACCCTTCACATAGGTGCCGTCGGGGTTCTCAGTCTCGTCCGTCTCGCCGGAGCCCTCAGAGCCGTCGGCTTCACCGTCCTCACCGGATTTGCCGGGCTCTCCCGGCTTCTCAGCAGGTTTATAGTCAATGGTGATGTCATCGGTCTTGGTGCCGGGGCCGAACGCAGGGGCCTGCTCTTCGCTCTTGGCCTCTTCGTTCACCGGGGGGGGGTAAACTCCTCCTGCTTTTCCTCTTCGCCCTCGACCTCGCCTTCTGCGGTCTTACCTTCCACAGGGGCGGGTTCGGCCTGCGGGGCAGCGTTATCCTCGGCAGGGTCGGGGCCTTCCACAGCATGGGCAGCCATGGGCTGTGCAGCAACACAGGCGGTCAGGGCTACGGACATGGCAGCGAGTTTCAGCTTTTTGTTCGTCATGATTGATGGCTCCTTTCAAATGGTGTCAAGTCTTTTACGCATTACCGATGTCCCATAGAATGGACATATTTCGAGGCTTGCTATCCTACTTCTTTTATACCATTTTCTGGTGCGGGTTGTCAAGAAAAAATATGTAGAAACGCATGATTTGTGAAAATATTCCAAAGCCTGAATTGGATATTTTGCACAAATCACAAGAATTTGTTGCAGAAAAAAGAGAAACTGTTGCGGATGTGAAATGATGCGGTTGCGGTACTGGTGCAGAGTGTGCAGATTGTTGCGGAAAACCACTTTTTGAGGGACGGAATTTCTGGCAAAGAACCGGCTGGAATTTCTCCTGCCGCCCTGCTGCAGACGAAAAAAGGCCCCCGGAAACCTGCGTCTCCGGGGGCCTTGCCCTCTACCTTATATAGGGCAGTCGGCGATCACTGCTTCTGCTTCAGCTGGGCCAGGTAGCTGTCGGCGGCCACGGCGGCAGCGGTGAAGCTGTTGTTCTTCCACCAGTTGATGAGGGCGGCCACGGTGGTGATGCCGGCGGTGACCAGCTGCTCCACAGTGGTGCTCTCGATGGGCAGCACGGGCTTGCCCATTGCGCTCAGCACCTGATTGGTCAGGGCCAGCAGGAGCACAGCGGTGCGGGCCAGGGTAGCGGCGGAGATCTTGTTGCTCAGTTCCATAAATCAGTTCCTCTCTTTCATTCGTTCATGGTTCTCAAGGTCGGCGATGCGGTGGTTTGCCACCTTCATCTGCTCTTCCAGAATGGGCACGCGGCGGGCGAAATTGTTGTGCTCGCGCACCTCGCGGGTCAGCTCTTCCAGCTTGGTGTCGGTCACGGCCTGACTGCGGCTGTTGGCGATCAGCACCCCGATCAGGGTCACGGCACCGGCGATCAGGGCGGACAGGATGCTTTCCATTGGGTTCACCTCCTTCTTAACCTGTCCAGCGGCTTTTGGCGGGGCGGGTGTCCACATGGACCCAGCCCACAGCCCGTCCGGCCCGGGGCGGGTACCGGCCGATGCCGCCGGTGCCGGGCAGGCAGGTCTCTGCATAGGCGGCCAGCTGCTCCACCGGGATGCCCTGCACCCGGATGTCGGCAGCGCGCCCATACAGATGCTGGCTGTAGGCGGCCCCGCCTACGGATCTGTTGTGGGCGGCGGTGCGGTAGCCGCTGGTGATGACTACGGGGCGGCCGAAGTGGTCGCGGATCTTCTGCAGCAGGGCGGCAAGGCTGCTGTCCACGAACACAGGGTCCGAGCCATCTTTGCAGGCAAACTCGGCCACGGTGAAGTTTGCGCTCAGCTTCCGGGTGCCGTCCCGCGTGCGGGACCAGGCTTCAAGCATCGGCTTCCACCTCCGCCAGCAGGGCTTCCACGGTGCTGCGCAGACGGGCGGGCACCTCGTCCAGCGTCTTGATACCCTTGCGGATCAGGGCTGCATAAATTTTCGCCATCAATTTTCCTCCTTTTCTTCGTACAGCTCGCACAGGGCCACCTGAAGATCGGTGACACTGCTCTCCACGGCGGTCACCTGCGTCAGAAGGTCGGCAAGGGTGGGGTAGTGGTAGCCGTCAATCCAGAGTTCCAAAGGGAACACTGTTTTGTATGGAGAAACAACATGAAGGATGCCGTTTGTTTGGAATGTGATTGTAAAATTGATGTCACAGTCATAAGTTGTCGTGCCACCGCGTGCAATGCTTTTTTCAGTGTTATTACCGTAGCTGTTGTACTTGCCTTTGGTAATGCATATCTTATCAACATTGCCTGGAATCTGAACATCCCAAGTTGTGAATTTGTTAGGAGACGTCACATGGGTGTTCCACACCAGTCGCGCCTCCGACTTGACCGCCACGGCGGCAGCGATCTTATCATTGAGGGTCTTGCCGCTGAGGGTGCCGTCCTCGTCCACGTCCAGATAGTCGCCCACCTTCACGCCGCCCAGCTGGTCCGCCGTAGCGGGCGGCAGGGTGTACGGCGTGCCGAACTTGGCGTCGGCCTCCAGCCGGGTATAGTAGGCGGTCAGGTCGGCACCCAGCGTGCGCAGGGCGGCCGTCTTTTCCGCACCGGTCCATCCGGCGGCAGTGCTGGCGGTGGTGAGTGCTTTTTTTACGCCGTAGGGCAGCAGCGCCGGGGTCAGGGGCGCATAGGCCTCGGTCATACGGTCCAGCTGCGCCGCCGTGGCGGGCACGGTGGTCAGGGTGGCATCTGCCCGCACCGCAACGCCGTACTGCCCGTCTGCCCGCACCGCGCCGGGCGTTGCCGCCGTAGGCACGGTCTCGCTGCGCACATAGGGGCGCAGGTCCGGCAGCGGGGTGGTATCGGTCTGCACCGCGCCGGTGGCGGCATCCACGCTGAGAATGCGCACCATCTCGCCAGGCAAAGGCTGCACCGGGAGCGGCACCGCCCCCACATCTTGTGCGTTCAGCTGCACCGCGCCGCCCTTGCTGTTCACGCTCAGCACCTGCCCACCGGTGGGTGCATAGCTTTCTGCCCGCAGTGCGGCAGCCTCCGCCCGCTTTGCGCTGGCCTCGGCATCGGTACGGTCGGCCAGAATTTTGTCCGCAGTCTTTTGCGCCAGTGCCGCCTGCATGGCGGTATCTGCCGCACCGTTCTCGGCACGGCGGGCGCTTTCCGCTGCGGCGTGTGCGCTTTCCAGCACGCGCGCCACAAACTGCTCGTACACCGAGGGCGGCAGCTCCTCACTGCCGCCGTCCGTAGGCAGGGTGGCGTACACATCGTAGCTGCCGGGGCGGGTATAGGCGGTGTAGCCGCCGCTGCCTATGGCGGCCAGCATCCACTGTCCCCGCACGCTGCCGGTCAGGCGGCGGTCAACCGTCACACTGTCGTCGGCGTCCAGCGGAATGGCGGCCAGCTGCACCCCATCGCTGCGGCGCAGATACAGCGCCAGGGTGCACCCCGCCCACGCTGCGGGCAGGATGAACTGCAGCCGGTCCACCCCCTCGGCGTTCTGTGCGCCAAGGTGCAGCCGGTGCGGCCGGGGCACAAATTCGGTGCCGCCGCACTGCTGCTCAAGGATCTCGATCTCCATGCAAAACCTCCTTTTCTGTTTGCTGTCCCGATTGTACCGCCGGGGACGCAAAACTATCCAGTGTGTACTAAAAATGTGAAATTTTCTGTTCTTCGGCATTTTGCTAAACGGGGTTTTGGCACCGGAAATGCGAGCTTTTTCCCCATGCCGGGACCGGGTAATTCCCCTGCAGGTTTTCCATGCAAAACCCGCGATGTGGGGCAGCTTGTTTTGGGCGCAGCGGCCGCTGCTGCGGCCTTATTCGCAGAGAAAAGAGCCGGTGCAAATGTTAAAAATTCATGAACGAATTGCCCCCAGAAAAAAGGAAAAAATCAGAAGGAAACCACCTAAAAACCAAAATATCAAAAGAAACACTGTGAAAATTGCACAAAAAATAATGTTACAAATCTAACAAAGTGCAAGACACAAATTTGACAGATGCTTTACGGTCTGGTAAAATAGCGTTTGTGCAACGAACGTTGCAGCGTTTAAATTCTATCTGGATGAAGTAAAAAGCCGTCCTGCGTACGGCACGGCATGGGCAGATGCGGCCTGTGCCGGGGCAGTTTTGTGGTCTGCCCGAAGCGGATTCCAACCTGTAATACGGTGCTCATTCTTTTTACCCGAAGAGAGCATCGTATTTGACTGTGAGACGCTTATACTCAGAGCAGCCACAGTCCGGGCGGCCGGGGTGCTGATGCAATACAGACCCGCGGCCGCGCCAAATACGACAAAGAGAGGAGTTGTCTCGTATCGCTTCCGTTAAATTGAAGAAAGCAGTTACTGCCGCAAAGCAGGCAGTATCTCCCCGTGTGCTGGCATTTTGTGTCATGGTGGTATGCCTTGTGGCTACCCTTGGCGTCACCGCTGCAAATCTGCGGCTGACCTACGTCACCGACTCCAATGGTGCACGGCAGGTCCTTCTGACCGATGCCGATGCTTCCCCCGCACAGGTCATGCACCTTTCCGGCATCCGCTCTGAGGAGGGCGATGAAGTCTACTACACCGCGTTCAGCGGCAATCTTGCCTCCCTGAACATCGAGCGCGCATTCTCCGTCAGCATCACCGCCGACGGGCAGGAGTACCCTGTAAAGCTGGTGTTCGGCACCGTAGCCGATGCACTGGAGCGCGCCGGTATCACCCTTGAAGGGGACGACTACACCGAGCCGGCGCTGGATCACGTTGTGACCGCCGGCAGCAAGATCGTGGTCCACCGCGTAGACTACGCAGAGCGGGTGGAAACTCAGGCCATCCCCTACGACACCCAGTATGTCTACACCAGCCTGTACTTCCGCAACACCGGCCGCACCACCACGGTGCAGCACGGCGCAGCCGGTCAGCAGACCGTGACCACCCGTGACCGCTATGTGGACGGCGAGCTGGAGAACAGCACCGTTGTGGATACCACCACCACGGTGGAGCCCACCGACCACGTCATCAAGACCTACGGCGCAGGCGCGCCGGTGTCCCCCCTGACCGGCGCGGACGGCACCACCAACGCCCCCACCTCTTATAGCAAGGTGCTCACCGGCAAGGCCACCGGCTACTATTCCCGTACCGGCAAGGGCTCTTCCGGTCTGGGTCTGGGCTATGGCACCGTGGCTGTGGACCCGGACGTGATCCCCTACGGCACCAAGCTCTACATCACCTCCACCGATGGCAAGTTCGTCTACGGCTACGCCGTAGCCACCGACACCGGCATCGCCGTCCAGAAGGGGCAGATCCTTGTAGACCTGTTCTACGAGACCTACGCCGAAAGCGTTATCAACGGCGCCATTCAGGTCAATGTCTACGTTGTAGGCTGAGCTGTAAACAAAACACAATAACCACGCAAAGAGACCGCTGTACAAACTGTGCAGCGGTCTCTTTTGATGTTAATCAGAATACTATTTTTATTTCGGGGTCGGGGAAAGTCTGTGGGCTTTCCCCGACCCCTTTCCCGTTTTCACAACGCTTTCGCCGGAACCGTTTGGCAAATGAGCAGTTTACACGATGTCGAGCTGCAAATTTTGGATGGTATGCCCACAACATACAGAGAAGTCAAGAAAATTTGTGGTAATTGTATTTGAATTTTGGACAAAAAGTCTTGCAAAAATGGTAAAAACCTTTTAATATAAAAGAGTACAAAGCTGCGGATGCCGCTTTCGGCTTCCGCACGGGGAGGAGCAGTTTATGAAACCGACCGAAGAAAAGATTCAGAGCAACACATCGGACCTGCCGGTGTACCTGTTCAAGCAGGGCAACAACTGCGAGGCTTACCGCTACTTCGGCGCACATCTGGAAACACGGGTCGGGGAGTCCGGCGTTGTGTTCCGCGTATGGGCACCGCACGCCGTAGCCATCAGTGTTGTGGGCGACTTCAACAGCTGGAAGCCCGGCAGCCACCCCATGCACAAGGTGGATGGCGATTCCGTGTGGGAATTGTTCATTCCCG
>ENA-OVFU01001137-OVFU01001137.1-human-gut-metagenome-genome-assembly--contig:-NODE-1137-length-13145-cov-5.296639_pt1 | contig 13145 bp, 9 predicted proteins | sample MGYA00237764_ERZ505407 | MGnify/ENA primary metagenome ERZ505407 (study PRJEB26158, sample SAMN06016366) | human gut metagenome | biome: human gut; feature: ankylosing spondylitis patient; material...
ACATCGAATTGCATGCAAGCATGCATCGATGATACCTTTTGACCCTTTAATCATATAGATTGTAGTATCAAACATTATTTTTAGCAAGGGTTAAAATGAAAAATATGAATAAATACGAGAATTGCTTATTGTGTCCCAGAAAATGTGGCATAAACAGAAGCACCGGACAAACAGGCGTATGTGGCGTTTCATCTGAAATAAAGGTGGCGCGAGCAGCGCTTCATTACTGGGAGGAGCCGTGCATATCAGGAAAAAGAGGAAGCGGGGCAGTTTTTTTCTCAGGCTGCAGCCTGCACTGCGTGTTCTGCCAGAACAGGGAGATTTCTGACGGAAAAGCGGGAAAGGTGATCAGTAAAGAGAGGCTGAGTGATATCTTTATGGAACTTGCTGACAAAGGCGCAAATAATATCAATCTGGTCACACCGGGGCAGTATATCCCTGATATAGTGTGGGCGGTAAACGATGCAAAAAGCCGCGGCATGAAGCTTCCTATTATATACAATACGAGCGGATATGAAAATGTGACAGAGCTAAAGCTGCTTGAGGGTATAGTGGATGTGTATCTTCCGGATTTTAAATATATGGACAGTACGCTTTCGGCAAGGTATTCAAGGGCAAAAGATTATCCGTCTGTCGCAAAGCAGGCGCTTTCAGAGATGGTCAGGCAGCAGCCGGATGTCGTGATTGACGATGCGACAGGACTCATACAAAAGGGAGTTATTGTGCGACAGCTTCTACTGCCGGGACATGTGAATGATGCAAAGGCTGTACTTAAGTACCTGTATGATACATATCATGATCACGTATATATAAGCATGATGAGCCAGTTTACGCCGATTGCACTAAAGGATTATCCTGAGATAAACCGCACAGTGACAAGGAGAGAGTATGAAAGGCTTGTTGACTATGCCCTAGAAATAGGAATCACGAATGCATTTATACAGGAGGGGGACGTGGCAAAGGACAGCTTCATTCCGGCATTTGACTGTGAGGGAGTATAATATTTACCGTTTTTCTTAATAAAATAGTAAGAATTGGCAGGCAAAAATGACTGGATTTTGTGACGCCGGTGTAGTACTATGGTTATGTGATATTTTTTAGCTGTGAAGGTACTGAACAGTTACGATATTTTGTTATTACTCACATCCCGGTGTGACAGACGATAATGTTTTTAATCACACAGGATACATCATTCAATAGAGGATACAGTGATGAAAAATATAGAAGAACAGCAGATAATAATTGAATGTCCGAATACTATCTTTCATCTATACATTGACAGTGAGGATGAGCTTTCAAAGGTTAAGGTGTTTATGAACAATATGAAGAATGTTGATTCGATAAGTCTGCATGATATATACAACTGGTGCAACAGACAGCATGTGCAGTACACGACGACATTTAATTATGACAGTAAAATGACCTTGACAGAAATGATAAAATCCTACATATTTTACTTCAGACAGAAGCTTAGATATGTAAATAATAGTGATAGGATGATAGAAACATGAGATACCCTGAATTTCTAAAGGATAGAGGAACAATAGGCTTTGTGGCGCCTTCGATGGGCTGTACAACAGAGCCGTACAGGAGTGCCTTTGACAATGCCATTAAAAGGTTTCACAGCATGGGTTATAAGACGATAGAGGGACCTAACTGCAGGTGCGACAGTGGCATAGGTATCAGCAATACACCTAAGAAGTGCGCAGAAGAGCTGAACGAGAGCTATGCTTCTGCTGACAGTGATGTGCTTATATCCTGTGGTGGTGGCGAGCTGATGTGCGAGGTAGTGCCTTATATTGATTTTGAGCGCGTGAAGCAGTCAAAGCCGAAATGGTACATGGGCTATTCCGATAACACTAATTTCACATTTTTGGAGGCTACTATTGCAGATACAGCAGGTATTTACGGGCCGTGTGCTGGCAGCTTTGGCATGGAGGTGTGGCATGAGTCACTTACCGATGCATTTAATCTGCTTTGTGGCAGGAAGCTTTCATTTACCAATTACCCTATGTGGGAGAAGGAATCGATAAAGGATGAGAATGCTCCGTTTGTGGGCTATAACCTGACTGAAAAGTCGTGTATCAGCTCTATTCCTGCGGTGGCAAAGGAAAGTAGGCTTACCATGAGAGGCAGGCTGCTTGGTGGCTGCATGGATTGTCTTATCAATCTGCTTGGTACATCGTTTGACCATGTAAGGGAATTTACTGAGCGCTACAGTGATGATGGTATCATATGGTTCCTTGAGGCTTGTGACCTTAATGTGATGGGCATGAGAAGGGCTATGTGGCAGATGAAAAATGCAGGATGGTTTTTAAATGTAAAGGGCTTTCTTATCGGACGCCCGGCGCATTTCGGAGAGGAAATGTTTGGCATAGACCACAGACAGGCGCTTTCATCACTGCTTAGAGAGTTTAATGTGCCAATCATCATGGATCTGGATATAGGTCATATGTCGCCGATGATGCCTGTGGTATGCGGAAGCATGGCAGATGTCAGCTTCGACGGAAGCAACTTTACAATTTCGTATGATATAGAGCAGTAGATTGGAGGAAAAATCATTAGATTAATAAAGAAAAAAGCAAAGAGTATTGTATGTAGCGTGCTTGCTGCGGTGACACTGTTTACGATGAATCCGGCAGTATTTGCAACAGAGACAGCTACGCAGACTGATACAGTTTCAAGCGTTGATGTATCAGGCAGTGACAGCAGTGACGCAGCTGATAAGAGTAACACAGACAGTACAACGACAGCCGGCAGTGAGGCAAACGACAAGGTGACCATCAGCAAAAATGATAAGCCATACTTAAGTCTTGGAGCAGACCTTACACCGGATCAGAGAGCGACAGTGCTTGGATTTATGGGAATCGAGCTCACTGATCTGGACAAATACGATGTGGTCTATGTAAATAATGATGAGGAGCACAAGTACCTCGATTCATACATCAGCAAGAGCGAGATTGGCAAAAGGTCACTTTCCTCAGTACTCATTACAGAGGATAAAAAGGGCGCGGGTCTTAGTGTCTCCACGCACAATATCAATTACTGTACGGTAGGAATGTACAAGAATGCGCTTGCCACAGCAGGCATAGCTGATGCTAAAATCATAGTCGCAGGACCTTTCCCTATTTCCGGAACGGCAGCACTTGTAGGCACACTAAAGGCATACGAGGAGATGACAGGCAAGAAGCTTGACGACAAGGTGACAGACGCAGCGATGGATGAGCTTGTAACAACAGGAGAGCTCAACAAGAGCATTGACGGCGATTCGAAGGATATCGAGGCAATGATTGCAGACCTAAAGAAGCAGCTTGCCGATGGAAGGCTCAAGGATGAGAGCCAGATAAAGGATGCGATAAAGGAGGCTGCAAAGGATTACGATCTGAAGCTTTCTGATGATGATATTGCAAAGCTTACATCTCTTTTAATGAAGCTAAAGGATGCCAATATCGACTGGGATTCAGTCATCAACCAGGCACAGGACTGGGCATCAAAGCTTGGCGATAAGATAAATGACTCGGGCTTCTGGGAAAAGCTTGGCAACTTTTTCATGGATTTATGGGATAAGATAAAATCCCTGTTCAGCTAGAAAAGCTACAGGAGACAGTAAGAATAAGTAGAATATGAATCAGGCAACTCCCTGAAACGTAAGCATGTGCTGCACGTTGAAGGGAGTTTTTTTATCATTAATAAAAAAATAATAAATTTCTGCCGAATACATTGATACAAAGGTCATATTCTATTATAATTAAATGGATAATGGATTAATGTAAACAATGCACATAAGAAAGATGGGATTTGATGATAAAGATAAATAAATTTCTGGCAGCCTCTGTCGTTACATTGTCATTAGCCGCATGTGACCTGGCACCATACAGCAGCATAGCAGTCTATGCGGATCAGGCGGCTAAGGTTGTGTGTGATGAGAGATACTGGGTAGCGGCGAGAAGTGGGCCGGGCACAGAGTATGAGCTGGAGCACAAGCTTTCAAACGGCAAGGATATTACTATTCTTGAGCAGACCACAGGTGCAGACGGCAAGGTGTGGTACAAGGCAAAGTACAATCTGGCAGCAAATAATGAGGAGTGTGTCAGCTATATCAGGTCTGATTTTGTATCAGCAGGTACCGGCACAGCTGCATCAGACAATGCGCAGACAGGGGATGCTTCGGCAGACACCGGCAATGCGGATGCCATACAGCAGAATAATGAGGAGCAGCTTGCTCTTGCAACCGCATCGGGAGCATATGCTACAGGTACGATTACAGGTGGCAATGTGTATGTCCGCAATGCAGCAGGCACATCCGGCACTACCAAGGTTGTCTCACTCAACTGGAATCATCAGGTTGACATAATTGGAGAGACCAGGGTAAACGGTGTGGTCTGGTATAATGTCAAGGGTACTTTAAACGGCAAGGCATTTACGGGCTGGACTATCAGTACATACATAAAGGTGACATACAATAATAGTGGAGACAATACTGATTTTGTCACGGCTATGAAGAATGCAGGCTTTCCTGACAGCTATATTCCAAACCTTACAGCTCTTCACAATAAGTATTCAAGCTGGACATTTGAGGCTGTAAATACAGGTTTGAATTGGGATACGGTGATTGAAAATGAAAGTGTAAACGGACTTAATCTGGTATCCAAATCAGCAGACAATGCCAAGAAATCCACAGCTGCCGGAGCATATAACTGGTCAACAAATACGTGGGTTGAGTACGAACCGGGATGGGTGTCAGCAAGCAGTGCCTATATTGCTTATCTCATGGATCCAAGGAATTTTCTTGATGAGACCAATATTTTTCAGTTTCAGAGTCTGGCATACAGTCCGAATGAGGCAATTGAAGGTGTCAAGTCCATAGTAAAAGGCACATTTATGGAGGGAACAAAGACCTATTCCAACAATGGCGAGAAAATCAATTATGCAAGCACATTCATGGATGTGGCAAAGAGCAGTGGAGTAAGTGCATACCATATAGCATCGCGTATAAAGCAGGAGCAGGGACAAAAGGGAACGAGCCCTCTTATTTCGGGTACATATTCCGGATACGAAGGATATTATAATTATTTTAATTTTAGTGCAACCGGAAACACGAAGGATAAGATTTATAAAAATGGTCTGTCTTTTGCCAAGAAGCAGGGCTGGAATACAAGAGTAAAGTCCATAAGCGGCGGAGCTGTAAAGGTGGGCAGCAATTATATAAATAAGGGTCAAAATACACTGTATTTTGAGAAGTTTAATGTAGTAAATACAAGCTCGCTGTATTTCCATCAGTACATGGGCAATGCCACAGCGGCTCTTACTGAGGGACAGAGTCTGGCTAAAGGATATTCAGACAAGAATCAGGCTTTTGTATTTAAAATACCTGTATACAACAATATGCCATCGTCAGCAGTGGGCTTCGATAAAGCTGGCGATACCAATAACTATCTGCAGTCGCTTGCGATAAGTGGTGTAACACTCACACCGGCCTTCAATGGAGCGACAACAAGCTATTCAGCAGTCGTTTCAAATGCTATAAGCTCAGTGACTGTTTCGGCAGATGCAGTTTCAGGAAACAGTGGTGTTTCAGGAACAGGAAGCTATTCGCTTGCTGTCGGAAATAATACAATTAAGGTAAAATGCAAGTCGCAAAGCGGTGATACAAGAACATACACTATCAATATAAACAGGCAGGCGGCATCTGCAAATAATGCAGGTGGCAATAATAATCAGAACAATAATAACCAAAATAATACAGATGTAAACATAACATCAGGTAAATACAGTATAGGTACTTATATTACAGGCATTGAGCCTGGAACCGGTGCAGCTGATTTTGTGAAGAATATAGCAGTATCAGCATCAGGTACTGTAAAGCTTCTGACAAGCTCAGGCTCAGAAAACAGCGGAAAGATTGCAACAGGCAATAAAGTGGCTGTTTATGATGCTTCAGGTAATCTGAAAAAGACATACGATATTGTTATATATGGAGATATCAATGGTGATGGTGCTGTAAATGCTCTTGATATGATTAAGCTCAACAGACATATTTTAGGAAAGGGAACACTCACAGGTGCTTATCTGGAGGCAGCTGATGCTAACAGAAAGCGTGATGGTGGAAATGCCCTTGATATGATAATCATGAACAGACACATACTGGGCAAATCAAAGATATCGCAGAATTAGAAATGTGAGGAAAGATATGAAGAAATTATTTGGATGTATATTATCACTTGTTGTGGCAGTGATGCTTGTTTTCACACCTGCCGAGCATGTATATGCGCAGGGGCTTGGTCTCAGTGTCAGCTCAAGCTCTGTAGCTGTTGGAAAAACAGTTAAGGTGACTGTTTCCATGCCGTCTGGATATTTTGGTACTGTAGTTATCTCGAGCTCTGACGAGGGAGTACTGAGTAACGGAGGAGATGGTGTGGCCAATATTGGTGACGCCGCAGGATATCCCACATCGCAGTCATTTTCATTTACGGCGAAGGCTGCAGGAAGCTGCACTATAAAGGCATATTGTACAGTTGTAGGAGATGCAGAGGGCAACGATGCCGGAGGTACAATTACCGGTGCCAGCACGAAGGTGACGGTAACAAGTGCTTCATCAAACAATGATTCAAACAGCAACAAGGATAACAAGGACAATTCCGGCAGCAATACCGGCAATGACAACAATGCAAATAAAGATAATGAAAACAAAGAGGAAAAGAAATCCTCAAACGCATCTCTTGGTTCGCTTGTTATCTCAGCAGGTACGCTTTCCCCAGAGTTTTCTGCTGCGACAAAGGATTATACAGCTACAGTAGATTACAGCTGTTCAAGCCTTGCGGTTACAGCAAATCCGGTTGATTCCAAGGCGAGTGTGACATCCGTTACAGGCAATGATTCACTTGAGGTTGGAGAGAATACGGTCAGCGTCGTTGTGACAGCTGAGGATGGCAGCACAAGTACATACAATATAGTTGTTACCAGAAGAGCCGAGGATGATCCGGAGAATGCAGATAAGCAGGATAACTGGAAGAAGTTCGATATAAATGGCACAGAGTGGACTATGGTAAATGACATTCCGGAGGATGTTGTTCCTGAAGGCTTTGAGCACTCAAAGACAGTGATTGACGGACTTGAATACAATACCCTTCATGGCACCTTCGGTGATATCACGCTTGTGTATTTACAGTCGGAAAGCGGCAATGGGCTTTTTGTATATGATGCAGCACAGAATGCAGCATATGAGTTTGTCCGTATCAATTCAGAGTCACATTTTATAGTGGTTTTACTGCCTAAGGTGGATGATGTGCCTGAGGGATATAATGAGATATCGCTCTCTATAGAGGGCAAGGGTGTGGCAACAGCCTACCAGACCAAAGTCGAAAAAACTGATGATCAGACAAAGGATTTTTACCTCGTATACGCTATGAATGACAATGGTGAGAGTGGCTGGTACACATATGATAGCGTAGATGGCACATATATGAGAACCAAGCTCAGTACACCTACAGTGGCACAGGAGGAAAACGATGCGGTAAAGAGTGAGCTTGTCCCGGGAATTGCCAATAAATATCTTGTTTTAGCTGCAATACTGGTTCTTATTATCATTATTCTGTTACTGTTGCTTATTGTATCAGCTGTGAAAAACAGAAAATATAAAGCAATGGACTATCATGATGACGATGATGATGTAGATGATGCAGCAGAAGATGTATCAAATGAAGCTTTGGAAGAAACAACTGATGAAACTGCGGACGAGATAGCAGATGAGCTGGAAGAAGAGGTTACAGAAGAGCCGTTAGATGAAGTGGCAGAAGAAGCTGCAGAAGAGTCGGTGGATGAAGTGGCAGGAGAAGCTGCAGAAGAGTCGGCAGGTGAAGCCGCAGAAGAAGCAGCGGAAGGTGCTGCAGATGAGCAAAAGATGGCTACGGATGAAAATATATCAAATGCATCCTATGTCGGAAGAACCGTAGAAATTACACCTGATTTTAAGAAAGCTGTTGAGAATGAAAACTCTGAGTTTGATTTAAAAGACGATTCAAGGCAGGAAAACGTTTCTGACACAGAAAACGATGCTGATGAGGATGCTTTAAAGAATCAGCTTCAAATCGCACTTGATGGCTTTGTCAATGAGGAAAATAAGCTGTCTGAGACTATAGACCGCAGTGCAAAGGATGACAATGAAGATGACAGCGAGGATGATGATTTGCAGTTCATCGACTTAAATTAGTGAATATGACTGGAGGATATGACTTGAAACCATATACAAGTAAGGCTAAAAAAGCAATAGATTTGGCTGCACGTATATCAAAGAAAATGAATTACAGCTATGTTGGAACAGAGCACATACTGGCTGGCCTTATAAAAGAGGGCACCGGTGTGGCAGCTGAGGTTCTAACAGCCTGCAATGTGGAATATGATAAGCTTATTTCGATGATTGAAGACCTGATTTCACCGGGGGATAACATCGAAGTGATGGACAGGGATGGCTATTCACCAAGGACACAGAGAGTATTGGAGCGTGCATCGGAGGAAGCCGATAGATTTGAGTGCAATGAGATAGGTACAGAACACTTGCTGATGGCTATAGTACTGCAGGGAGACTGTGCAGCTGCAAGACTTTTAAACACCATGGGTGTTAACAGTCAGAAGATGTTTATAGATATTCTTGGTGCGATGGGTGAGGATCCGTCTGCATACAGGGATCTGATGAAAAGCTATGGTACATCATACAATTCTGCGACTCCTGTATTAGATCAGTATTCCAGAGATTTGACAGATATGGCAGAGGCAGGGCTTCTTGACCCTGTTATAGGCAGAAAAAAGGAGATGGAGCGCGTTATCCAGATACTTTGCCGTCGTGGCAAAAACAATCCATGTCTGATTGGAGAGCCGGGAGTGGGCAAGACCGCTATAGTAGAAGGACTTGCGCAGGATATAGTCAGTGGCAATGTTCCGGATATTCTTTTGGGAAAGAGACTGGTTTCCCTTGATATGTCCGGGCTTGTAGCCAAATCAAAGTATCGTGGTGAGTTTGAGGAGCGTATCAAGAAGGTGATAAGCGAGGTTTCAAATGCCAAAAATGTACTGCTTTTCATTGATGAGCTTCACACTATAATAGGTGCAGGAGGAGCAGAAGGTTCGTTAGATGCATCTAACATATTAAAGCCTGCGCTTGCCAGAGGCGAGGTACAGGTAATCGGCGCCACTACCATAGAAGAGTACCGCAAATACGTGGAAAAGGATGCTGCGCTTGAGCGCCGTTTCCAGCCGGTGATGGTTGAGGAGCCTGGTGTGGATGAGACAATAGAGATACTCACAGGATTAAAGGGACTCTATGAAAAGCATCATGGTGTCATCATAACAGATGAGGGTGTGAAAGCAGCAGTAAACCTTTCTGCACGATATATAAATGACAGATTTTTACCTGATAAGGCGATAGACCTGATGGATGAAGCGGCAGCCAGGATAAGGCTTAAGAATCTGACATCATCTGACGAGCTGCTTGCTCTGAAAAAAGAGATAACAGATAAGCAGAACCGGTTGGAAAATGCTTTATCGAAAGGAGATCTCGCAGCTGCCGGCGCGCTTATGTCAGAAAAGGAAGTGCTTGAAAATAAACAGCAGAAGCTTATCAGAAAGAACCGTCGCGCAGGAGCCAAAAATCAGCCTGTAGTCGGCGAAAATGAGATAGCGGATGTAGTATCGGGATGGACCAAAATACCTGTAAATAAGCTTACAGAGTCAGAGGCAGGACGACTTGCAAAGCTTGAACAGATACTTCACAAGCGTGTAATAGGACAGGAGGAGGCTGTTTCGGCTGTCGCAAAGGCAGTCAGACGAGGCCGTGTTGGTTTAAAGGATCCTAAGAAGCCGATTGGCTCATTCCTGTTTTTGGGACCGACAGGAGTAGGTAAGACGGAGGTGTCAAAGGCGCTTGCTGAGGCTGTCTTTGGCAAAGAAGATGCCATGATACGTGTTGACATGTCAGAGTACATGGAAAAGCATAGTGTTTCAAAGATGATTGGTTCACCACCGGGATATGTGGGCCATGAGGAGGGCGGACAGCTCTCAGAGAAGGTCAGACGCAATCCTTTTTCTGTTATACTGTTTGATGAGATAGAAAAAGCACATCCTGATGTGTTCAATATACTTTTACAGGTGCTTGATGATGGCAGAATCACTGATTCACAGGGACGCACGGTTGATTTCAAGAATACAATAATCATCATGACATCAAATGCAGGAGCTTCTTCTATTATAGAACCAAAGCGCCTTGGCTTTGGCGCTGGTGAGGATGAAAAGCAGGATCACGAGCGTATGAAGAACAGTGTCATGGAGGAGGTCCGCCGTATATTTAAACCTGAGTTTTTGAACCGAATCGACGAGACTATTGTATTTAGAGCTCTCAACAAGGATGACATGAAGCATATAGTGACACTTCTTGTAAAGGAGCTTAAGAAACGCTGTAAAGAACAGCTTGATATAGAGCTCACAGTGCGTGACAGTGCAAAATCCTTTATCGTGGACAAAGCCTATGACAGAAAATATGGCGCAAGACCTCTTAAACGAAAACTTCAGGAGGAGATTGAAGACCGTATGTCAGAGGATATTATTACCGGCAAAATTAAGCGCGGCAATAAGGTAATAATTTCTACGAAAAACAAACAAATTTCATTGACTGTTGAGTAGAATTGGATTTATAATTAATATATCAATATAGCTACGGGAGGATAAAAATGGCTGTAATAAGTGAATTAATCCGTACTGAGGAAAACGGAAAGCTCAGCTTCGGAGATTATACATTGGCTGCAAAGGCAAAGCTTGACAATTTTGAGAAGGATGGAGATATCTACAAGGTAAAGACCTTTAAGGAGATTACAAAGCTCGAAAGAAACGGACTCTTTGTATACGAGTCTGTTCCGGGAACAGCGGTTATGGATTTCGAGGAGACTGCTGATACAGTGACATTTACTGTGGAGGGACCTGAGGATGCTCAGATTACTCTTGGCCTTGAAGAGGAGACGGAGTACGAAATTGATATAGCTGGAGCTGTTGCAGGTACTATGAAGACAAATCTCGGCGGCAAGCTCAGCTTAAGCGTAGAGCTTGAGGGTGTTGATTCAGTCGATATCAAAGTATCAAGAAAATAGAGCATATTTTTAGCCCGGTGAAAGCCGGGCTTTTTGTATTTTTATAAAGGAGAACAATATGGCAAAAGGAAAGACCTCTGTATTTTTCTGCCAGGAATGTGGTTATGAATCGGCAAAATGGATGGGACAGTGCCCGGCCTGTAAGGAATGGAATACATTTGTAGAGGAAACCGTAGATAAAAAGTCGATAAGCTCGTCGGGAAAAGTAAAAAAAGAATCAAAGGCGTCACAGGTTCTGCCTCTTTCGGCAGTAAAAAGCGAGAAAGAGGAGCGTATAGTGACAGGTATAGCCGAGTTTGACAGAGTACTTGGTGGAGGAATTGTGAGGGGGTCACTTGTGCTTGTGGGAGGGGATCCGGGTATAGGAAAATCCACGCTTCTACTTCAGGTATGCAGGGAACTCTCACAAAAAAAGGTGCCATTACTTTATGTGTCAGGTGAGGAATCCCTGCATCAGATAAAGATGCGTGCCGATAGACTTGGCGATTTTACGGATTCACTGGAGCTTTTATGTGAGACAAGTCTTGATATAGCAAAGGACGTGATTCAACGAAAAAGGCCGGAGGTTGTTGTAATAGATTCCATCCAGACTATGTACAATGAGGAGATAGCGTCGGCACCGGGCAGTGTCTCACAGGTCAGGGAGACAACCGGAGTGCTTATGCAGCTTGCAAAGACTCTGGGTATTTCTGTTTTTATAGTAGGACATGTGACAAAGGATGGTGCGGTTGCGGGGCCGAGGACGTTGGAGCATATGGTTGATACTGTGCTTTATTTTGAGGGTGACAGGTATGAGTCGTACAGGATACTTAGAGGCGTTAAGAACAGATTTGGTTCGACCAATGAGATAGGCGTATTTGAAATGAAGGCGGAGGGACTTGTTGAGGTGGAAAATCCGTCGGAGTATATGCTTAGCGGTAAGCCCGAGGGAGCATCAGGATCAATTGTCACATGTTCCATAGAGGGAAGCCGCCCGATACTTCTCGAGATACAGGCTCTTGTATGTCACAGTTTTTTTAATAATCCAAGGCGTACAGCAAATGGTACAGATTATAATAAAGTAAATCTACTCATGGCGGTCCTTGAAAAAAGAGCAAACCTGTCACTGTCAGACTGTGACGCTTATGTGAATATAGCAGGCGGTATAAGGATGAACGAACCGGCGATAGACCTTGGGATAGTGCTTGCAATCGCATCAAGCAAAAAGGATATTATTGTGCGTGAGGATACCATATGCTTTGGAGAGGTGGGCTTAAGCGGAGAGGTGCGCGGAGTTACCATGTCCGAGCAGCGTGTGGCTGAGGCAAAGAAGCTTGGCTTTAAAAAGTGTATTGTTCCCAAAGTGTGTCTTGCAGGAGTGTCGCATATTAGTGGAATTGAGATTGTCGGTGTGGCAAATATCAAGGAAGCGATAGAGGCTGTCAGATAGTAATTGTGAGAATTGTATATAATAAACAGACAATTTAGAAAATTTGTGTTTTTTAAGATAGTTTTACTACTTTAATTAATTGCAGTAAATACGTTGACATATGTGTGCCGGGATGATATTATATCAAAGCTGACTCGCGGGACACATTGAGTTGTAGAGCTTGTGAGTTGCAATTTACAGACATGACTTTATAAATATTGCTTTGAAATAAGCTGATTAATAAGTTATGAAAAAAGTTCTTGACAAATGAAAAACATTTTGATAGAATGAACAAGCTGTCGCAAGACAGAGAACTTAAAACAGAGTTCAAAAAAACAAAAAAGTGCTTGACAAACGAACAGCGATTTGATAGAATAATCAAGCTGTCGCAAGAGAGCAAAACAAAGAACATTGATAACTGAACAGTGAGAAACCTTGAAAGATTTTGAGAATCAATCAGAACGCTTCAATGAAAATTGAAGACCTTTAAAACAGTAAATTCAGATTTATCTGAATGAACGAATTAGCCAAGTTTAACTTGACTGAGATCAACTTTTTAACATGAGAGTTTGATCCTGGCTCAGGATGAACGCTGGCGGCGTGCT
>ENA-OVFU01001141-OVFU01001141.1-human-gut-metagenome-genome-assembly--contig:-NODE-1141-length-13092-cov-28.764133_pt1 | contig 13092 bp, 9 predicted proteins | sample MGYA00237764_ERZ505407 | MGnify/ENA primary metagenome ERZ505407 (study PRJEB26158, sample SAMN06016366) | human gut metagenome | biome: human gut; feature: ankylosing spondylitis patient; material...
TGAACAAGGTGGACAGCTTCGAGTTCCCCGGCCTGACCGGCATGGAGAAGATGGCCTCCATCATGCAGAAGCTGCGTGACGAGCCCCTCACCGAGCTGGCCGGCCACAAGGTGGTCAAGATCACCGACTACAAGAAGCCCGAAGAGACCGGCCTGCCCGCCGCAAACGTCCTCATCTACACTCTGGACAACGGCGCTACCGTGGTCGTCCGTCCCTCCGGCACTGAGCCGAAGATCAAGACCTACTTCACCACTCTGGGCAAAGACCTGGCCGAGGCACAGGCTCAGAAGGATGCTCTGGCCGCTGCCATCGAGCCCATCCTCGCATAACGCAGAAATTTCATAAAAAATTTATGCCCCCGTACAGCGCCAAAAGTGTTGCACGGGGGCATTTTTGATGGGCGAGGGCTGTTGCAGTTTGTGGGTGGATACGCTATAATATTCAATGAATAATAATACGCTCTGTGCAGTGCGGCGCAGGGCAGGAATAAAATGGGGCAGGTGTAAGAAATTGGAACATCGTGTGACGGCAGTCCTGGTGGCGGCTGGTTCTTCCACCCGGATGGGATTTGATAAACTGAGCTTCGATCTGGGCGGTGAGACCGTCCTGGAGCGGAGCGTCCGGGCCTTTGACGAGTGTCCGGAGGTGGACGAACTGGTGATCGTGACCGGCGCGTCCGGTGAGAATGCCCAGCGGGCCGCTGCCCGCTGCAAAAAGCCGGTGCGGCTGGTGAAGGGCGGCTCGACCCGCGCCGAGAGCGCCCGCAGCGGCGTGGTCGCTGCCCACGGCAGAATGGTGGCCGTCCACGACGCGGCCCGGCCCTTCGTGAGCCAGAGCGTTATCGCCGATACGATAGCGGCCGCTGCCCGCTGCGGTGCCGCCGCCCCGGCGGTGCCGGTGAAGGACACCATCAAGCGGGCGAAGGGCGGCGACGGCAAGACTGTGCCGGAAGGCTGCATGGTGGAGAACACCCCCGACCGCAGCACCCTTTATGCGGTGCAGACGCCCCAGTGCTTCGACCGGGCCGCCTATCTGGCGGCGCTGGATGAACTGGACGAGGCCAGCGCCCGCCTCGTCACCGATGATTGCAGCCTGTTCGAGCTGACGGGCCGTCCGGTGGAGCTGGTCCGGGGCGACTACGCAAACATCAAGATCACCACCCGGGAGGACCTGCCTCGGGCCGGGAACGGAGGAAAGAAAATGCGCATTGGTCATGGTTACGACGTCCACCGTCTGGTGGAGGGCCGCAAGCTCATCCTGGGCGGCGTGGAAGTGCCGTATGAGAAGGGCCTGCTGGGCCACTCGGACGCCGACGTGCTGGCCCACGCGGTCATGGACGCCGTGCTGGGCGCAGCGGCGCTGGGCGACATCGGCCAGCACTTCCCCGATACGGCGGAAGAGTACGCCGGGGCCGACAGCCTCATGCTGGCCCGCCGTGTGGCAGAGATCATGACCGAGCACGGCTGGCGCATCGAGAACATCGACGCCACCATCCTCTGCCAGCGCCCGAAGCTGGCCCCCCACATCCCGGCCATGCGGGCAAAGCTGGCCGAGGCTTTCGGGATGCCGGTGGACGCCGTGAGCGTCAAAGCCACCACCGAGGAGCATCTGGGCTTTACCGGCGAGGGGCTGGGCATCGCGGCCCATGCCGTCGCCCTCATCGAAGCAGTGTGAACGGGAGAATGTGACCCATGACTCTGAACTCTATCGTAGCAAACTTCCAGACCTTCAAGCTGGTAGACCTGCTGGACATCCTCATCATCGCGTTCCTCATCTACCAGCTGCTGGGCATCGTCAACCGCACCCGCGCCGGCCAGCTGGCCAAAGGCGCGCTCATCGTGCTGGCGGTCTATCTGGTGGCCAACATCCTGAATATGCGCACCGTCACCTGGCTGCTCAACTCGCTGCTGCAAGTCGGTCTGCTGACGCTGGTGGTGCTGTTCCAGCCCGAGATACGGCGTGCGCTGGAGCGGATGGGCCAGACCGATCAGTGGGCCTATCGCTTCTTCAATAAAAACCGCTACAACGACACCAGCCTCAAGGGTGCATGGCGCAGCGCCATCATCGCCATCTGCGACGCGGCAGAGCGCTTTTCGGAGACCAAGACCGGCGCGCTCATCGTGCTGGAACGGAACACCAACCTTTCTGAGATCGTCCGCACCGGCACGCCCGTGAACAGCGCAGTCAACCTCGAGGTGCTGGGTACCATCTTCTACGAGGGTACCCCCCTCCACGACGGCGCAGCCATCATCGAGAATGGCCGCATCAAGGCCGCAGGCTGTGTGCTGCCCCTTTCCAACAACCTGGACCTGGGCAAGGACATGGGTACCCGCCACCGCGCCTGTCTCGGCATCGCCGAGAACTCCGACGCCATCGCCATTGTGGTCAGCGAGGAGACGGGCATCATCTCGATGGCGAAAAACGGTGTGCTCATGCGCCACTTTGACCGTCAGACCCTTTACACCCGGCTGGTGGATGAGATGATACCCAAGGAGACCGCCAGCGAGAAGAGCGCTGCCGAGGGCTGGAAGGCCCGGGGCAAGCGCCTGCTGAACTGGGTGAACAACAAGGAGGAGGATGAGCAGCAATGAGCACTGAGCAGAACAACGGCAAGCCTGCCGTACCCCCTAAGCGCAACCTGCTGAACGACCGCCGCATCCGGCTCCTGCTTTCTTTGCTGGGTGCAGTCATCGCGTGGATGGCTGTCACCATCGTCGTGCAGCCCGGCACCACCACCACCATCTATAATGTTCCGGTGGACTTTAGCTATGATTCGGCTGCCTACACTTCCCGGGGCCTGAGCATCGTCAATGCAGAGGAAAAAACGGTCAACCTGAAACTTTCCGGCGACGGCTACACCATCGGCAGCCTGTCGGCCAACGACTTTGTCGTCTACCCCGACTGGTCCAGCGTCCGCGACAGCGGCGAAAAGAGCCTGCGCCTTCAGGTGCGGAGCCAGAGCACCCTGCTCACCGGGGTGTCCGTCTCCATCGACGGCGACAACACCGTGGACGTGGTGTTCGATGTGGTGGAAGAAAAGACCCTGCCCATCCAGGTGACGACGAATTACCTGAAGATAGCAGACGGCTATATCCTCTACGGCACCGACATCTCGAAGGAGACGGTGACTCTCTCCGGACCCAGCACCGAGCTGAGCAAGGTGGAGACCTGCACCGCCGAGGTGACCTACAGCGGCGAGCTGACCAGTCCCGTCACTCTGGACACCGGCCTGCGTTTTTACACCCGCAGCGGCGGAGAGGTGAAATTTGAGTATACTACTCTGGAAACGGACAGCGTCGAGGTCACGCTGCAGGTGTATAAGCTGGCCACCCTGCCGGTGGAAGTCAGCTTTATCAACGCGCCCCGCGACTTTGACCCCTCGGTGCTGGTCTACTCCCTGAGCAAAAAGACCCTCAATGTGGCCGGCCCGGAGTCCCAGATCGACCGTCTGTCCACCCTGTCGGTGGGTACCATCGACCTTTCCACCTTTGCACTGGATAAGGTGTACGAAATGCCCATCGAGCTGCCCAGCGGCATCCGTCTGCTGGACAACATCTCCAGTATCACGGTCAGCTTCGACAGCTCCCGTCTGGAAACAAAGACCATGAACCTGCCCGCCAGCTGTGTGCGGGTCATCAACCTGCCCTCCACCTACACCCTGACCGTGGAGACGGAGCGGCTGATGAACGTCACCCTCTGCGGCCCGGCCGGTTCGCTGGAAGCACTGAATCCGGAACAGGTGGTCATTGAGATCGACGCCGACGACTTCTATGTCGCCATCGGCCAGCAGAACATCGCCTGCCGCCTCTATGTGCCGGCCAACGACAAAATTTTTGCGCTGGGCAGCTATGTGGTGCAGTGCAAGATAGAAAGTAACTGAGTATATGATCCTGATCCATGATATTCGCCTGCCCCTCTCTGCCGGGGAGCCGCAGGCCTACGAAAAAGCCCTCCGCCTCGCCCGCATCCCCCGGGGAAAGGTGAGCCATCTGGGCATCGCCCGGCTCTCGGTGGACGCCCGCCACGGCCAGCCCAAGCTGGTGTACACCGTGGCCGTGACCCTGAAAGAGGAGCGGGAAGAGGCCGCCTGTGCGGGTGCTTCCCGCAGCGTCACCGTCCGGGGCAAGACCGATCTCTCGGTGCAGAACGGCACTCTGCCGCTGACGCACCGGCCTGTGGTCTGCGGCCTCGGCCCGGCGGGCCTCTTTGCGGCGCTGCTGCTGGCCCGTCAGGGCTACCGGCCCATCGTGCTGGAACGCGGCCCTGCGCTGGACGAGCGGGTCAAGGCCGTGGAGCATTTCTCCACCACCGGTGAGCTGGACGAGAACGCCAACATCCAGTTCGGCGAGGGCGGCGCCGGCACCTTCTCGGACGGCAAGCTCACCACCCGCATCGGCGACGAGCTCTGCGGCTTCGTGACCGAAGTGTTCCTCGAGCACGGCGCGCCGAAGGAGATCGCCTGGCAGCAGAAGCCCCATGTCGGCACTGACCTGCTGCGGGGCGTCATCACTTCGATCCGAAAAGAGATCGAGTCGCTGGGCGGCGAAGTCCACTTCAACACAGCCCTCACCGGCTTCGAGCGGCGGGACGGCCAGCTCGTCGGCATCCAGACCACGGACGGTGCGTTCCCCTGTGAGGCGCTGGTGTTCGCAGTGGGCCACTCGGCCCGCGACACCTTCGGGATGCTGATGGACAGCGGCCTCGTGCTGGAGTGCAAGCCCTTCAGCGTCGGCTTCCGGGCAGAGCATCTCCAATCGGAGATCGAAAAGAGCCTCTACCACGAGGCGGCGGGCCATCCGGCCCTGCCGCGCGGCGAATATCAGCTTTCGCAGCACGTTGAAAAACGGTGCGTTTATACCTTCTGTATGTGTCCGGGCGGCCAGGTGGTGGCTTCGGCCAGCGAAAAGGGCCGCGTCGTGACCAACGGCATGAGTTATCACGCCCGCAGCGGCAGGAATGCCAACGCGGCTGTGGTGGTCAGCGTGGGCGGCGAAGACTTCGGCAACGACCCCCGGAAGGCCATCGCCTTCCAGCGGGAGCTGGAAGCCCGGGCCTATGCGGCAGGCCGTCCCGGCGGAGAGTATGCCGCCCCGGCGGAGAACATCCAGAGCTTTTTGGAGGGCAGGGGCCGGCTGAACATTGGCCGCGTCCAGCCCACCTATGACCGGGGCGTCGTCGCTGCGGACCTCGGCGCACTGCTGCCGACCGAACTGGCCGACACTCTGCGGGCCGGTCTGCGGGCTTACGAGCGGAAAATTGCGGGTTACACCGCCCCCGAGGCCATTCTGACCGGCCTCGAGACCCGTACCAGCAGCCCGGTGCGGCTGAAACGGGAAGAAAATTTTGAATGCGCCCAGCTGGCAGGATTGTATCCCTGCGGCGAGGGTGCCGGATATGCGGGCGGCATCATGAGTGCCGCCGTCGATGGCCTGCGGGTGGCCCGCGCCATCATCAGCCGGTACAGCCCGGCAGAAGGGTGAGAAGTTGAATGACTGATCGTGAAGACGATTTTGACCGCACGGCGAAGGACAGCGAGGGCCGTAAGGTGCAGCAGGAGCTGGAACGCCAGCTCCGCGAGCTGGGCGACACCATGTCCGACTCCTTCCGACACGGCTTTGAGGGCCGGGGCGAGGAGATCGGCGACCGTGTGTGGGATGTGGGCCGCGCTGCGGTGAACGCCGCCGGTTATGGCATCTCGGAGGCAGGCCGGGCCTTTCAGGCCGGAAAACAGGAGTACCAGAAGCGGGCCGAGGAGGCCAGAAGCAGCGCCGGCGCCGGCGGGATGCCGGGCTGGGCGCGCAATTTCTTTGCGAAGAAGCCGGAACCGACGGCCATCGAGAATATCCGCACCAGCGCCAAAAAACGCCACAGCGCAGGCGTCGCCATGCTGGCGACCGGCATCACCTTCGCCGTCCTCTTCGGCATCACGGCCATCGCCTGCTTCGGCACGGCGGGGGCGTTCACGTCCGGCGGCGTGATAGTGGCGGCTGATATGACGTTCCTCAGTGCCATCGGCGATCTCGCACTGGGGGCTATCGCGGTGACGGGGTGGTGCTCTGCCGCTGTGACCGCTGTGTTCGGCTGGCTGACCGCAGCGGGTGCGTCCCGTATGAAGGCCGCCAAGACCCTGGAGCTCTACGCCGATACCGCCGAGGGCTTCGACTGGCACAAGGGCCTGTCCCTCTCCATGCTGGCCGACCTGACGCATAAAAAGAAGACCAAGGCTCTCAAGATGCTGCGGAAATTCATCCACAAGGGCTGGCTCAGTGCCTGGCTGGACGAGAAAAACGACAAGCTCTACCTGACGGCAGAGGACTACCGCGCCGCACAGGAAAATCAGCCCCAGCCCGAACCGGAAAAAGCGCCGGAACAGGCCGGAGAAGTCCCCCTGAACCTCGAGACGACCCGCCGCTTTGCGCAGGTGCTCGAGAAGGAGCAGGAGCTCATGGAGGATGAGCGGGCTGTGGAGGAGCTGCAGCATATGCAGAAGACCACCGAGTCCATCTGTGCCTGGCTGGAAGCCCACCCCGAGAGCCTGCCCAAGGCCCGCCGCTTTGCGGAATACTATATTCCCACCACCCTCAAGCTCCTGCACACCTACAACGACGTGCAGAGCCAGCAGGGCGAGAACGCGGAGGCCATCCGCCGGGATATTGCGGGCATCCTGCACACCCTGAATCAGGCGTATGATAACCTCTACGATAAGCTTTTGTCGGACGTGGCGCTGGACGTTTCCAGCGAGATCGCTGCGCTGCAGGGGATGCTGGCGAACGATGGTCTGGCCGGGGAGGGATTGCGATGACCTACCGGGCCTGGAACACCAAGACTGTTGACCGCGCCGCCCTGAAAGAGCTGACAGCGGCCATCGCCCAGCAGAACACCGAAGAGCTGGAATACCAGAACATGGACGAAGAGTGGAGCGAGGAAAAGTACCGCTCTGTCCTCGCGGCCCAGCAGAAAGAAGCCGGCCTGCTGGCCGGCATCCTCGCTGCCCGGGGCATCACCGACCCCGCCGAGGCGCTGACCCTTCTGGCGGGCGAAGAAGAGCTGAGCGACCCCATGCTCCTGACCGACATGGATAAAGCCTGTGAGCGCATCCTGCGGGCCATCGACGAGGGGGAGACCATCGTCGTCTTCGGCGACTACGACGTGGACGGTGTGACCGCCACGGCCCTGCTCTATCAGCACCTGAAAGGGATGGGTGCCGCCGTCAAGTGTATGCTGCCCAGCCGGGAGGGCGACGGCTACGGCCTCTCGAAGAACGCCATCCAGTCGATCTACGATAAGGGCTGCCGCCTCATCGTCACGGTGGACAACGGCATCTCTGCCGTAGAGGAAGCCGCATTCGCGGCCAGCCTCGGCATCGACCTCATCATCACAGACCACCATCTGCCCCACGACACCCTGCCCCAGGCAGTGGCCATCGTGGACCCCCGCCGTGCCGACGACCACAGCCCCTTCAAGGGCCTGTGCGGCGCGGGCGTGGCCTTCAAGCTCTGCGCCGCGCTGGATGGCTGCCCGCCGGAAGAGATGCTGGAATACTGCGGCGACCTCGCCGCTGTTGGCACTGTGGCCGACGTCATGCCCCTGACAGGGGAGAACCGCACCATCGTCAAAGCAGGTCTGCGCCAGCTGCAAAATACGGACAGACCCGGCTTCTGCGCCCTTTTGGAAGAAGTGGGCCTTGCAGGCAAGCCGGTGACGGCAGAGAACATCAGCTACGCCATCGCGCCCCGCATCAATGCGGCGGGCCGGATGGACAGCGCTGTCACCGCTTTGCAGCTGGTGCTCTGTGAGGACGAAGACCGGGCGGTCGAACTGGCGCATAAGCTGAGCGACATCAACATCCAGCGGCAGGAGACGGAGATGGAGATCGTCAAAGCCGCGCAGGAGCTGCTGGACGCTGAGCCGGAACGCCTCGAAGACCGGGTCATCCTGCTCTGGGGCAGAGACTGGCACCCCGGCGTCATCGGCATCGTGGCCTCCCGCCTTGTGGAAAAGACCGGACGCCCGGTCATCGTGGTGTCGGTGGATGAGCACGGCGAGGGCAAGGGCAGCGGCCGCAGCGTGCAGGGCTTCAACCTGCACGAGTGCATCGCCTCCTGCGCCGACATCCTGCTCCGCTTCGGCGGCCACGCCATGGCAGCGGGCCTCTCGGTGCGGGAAGAGGATCTGCAGACGCTCCGCCAGCGGCTCAACGACTGGGCGGCCCGGGAGTGTCCCGTGCTGCGCACCCCGCCGCTGGAATGCGATCTGTCCGTCCACCTCGACCGCCTGACGGTGGAGAGCGTCCGCCGCCTCGACCAGCTGGCACCCTACGGTGCCGACAACCCCAGCCCGGTCTTCGTGCTGGAAAGGGCTGTCGTGGAGGGCGTCTACGCCGTCTCGGAGGGCAAGCACTGCCGCCTGCGTCTGCGGCAGGGCAGTTCCAGCATCTACGCCGTCTGGTTCGGGATGCACCCGGAGCAGGTGCCTTACTCGACGGGCGACGTCGTGGACGCAGCCATCAGCCTTTCGGTCTACGATTCGCCCCGGGGCGCACAGCTGTCGGGCCGCATCATCGAGCTGCACCCGGCGGGCCTCGGCAACACAGCTGCAGAGCAGGCCGCGCTGGTGCAGGCGCTGCGCCGGGGTACGCCCCTGACACCGGAGCAGAAGGAGAGCATCGCCCCGGAGCGCAGCCATATCATCACCGTTTATCGGGAGCTGCAGGCGCGGCGCTGGCACGCCGAAGACCTGCAGCCCCTGTTTGCAAAACTCGGCGAGGAGAACACCGGCCGGACGCTGGTGGCCATCTCCGCGCTGGAACAGGTCGGCCTCATCACAGCGGCTGACCGGGGCGGGGCAAAGTTCTGGGAACTCGTGCCAGCCACCGGCAAGAAGAACCTTGCCGATGCGCCCATCCTGAAATGTCTGGAGGAACGATAAAGATGCCTGAGGGAAAGAAACCTGTCGCCCCCGCGCCCGCAGCATCGGCTGCGGCGAAAGAGGACAGCTACTCTGCAAAGACCCATCTCCATCAGCCCGTGCCGGTGACGGAGATGGCTACCGTGGCCGCAACGGCTCTGCCGGCCAACGCCCCTGAGGGGACCCTTCCCTCGGAGGTGCGGCCCGAGATCGTGACCTGGGAGAAGCTGGTGGAGGCCATCAAGGCCAGCGGCAAGGCCTACAATATGGCCATGATCGAAAAAGCCTACAATATGGCCAACGACGCCCACAAGGGGGTCTGCCGCCGCAGCGGTGAGCCCTATATCTGCCACCCGCTGGCCGTGGCCCGCCTCGTGCTGGACCTCGGTATGGACAGCGAGAGCATCGCTGCCGCCCTGCTCCACGACGTGGTGGAGGACACCCCCACCACGCTGACCGACCTGACCGCCGCTTTCGGCGAAGAGGTGGCTGCGCTGGTGGACGGCGTCACCAAGCTGACCAAGATCCAATTTTCCAATATCGAAGAGCTGCAGGCCGAGAACCTGCGCAAGATGCTGCTGGCCATGAGCCGTGACGTCCGCGTCATGATCATCAAGCTCTGTGACCGCCTGCACAATATGCGCACCGGCGACGCATGGCCGGAGCAGAAGCGCCGCGACAAGGCCCGGGAGACCATGGAGGTCTACGCCCCCATCGCCAACCGTCTGGGCATCCTGAACGTCAAGGAGGAGCTGGAAGACCGCAGCCTCCACTACCTCGACCCCGTGGGCTACGAGGAGATCAACAAGATGCTCAGCGAGCGCGCGGGCGACGAGTTCCTGGCCAGCGTGTCGGGCGTCATCAAGAGCCGCCTCGAGGAGAGCGGCATCGAGGGCGCGACCATCAAGCGGAGAGTCAAGAGCATCTACGGCATCTACCGCAAGACCATCATGCAGAACAAGTCCTTCGATGAAATTTACGACATCTACGCGGTGCGCATCATCCTGGACACCCTGGCTGAGTGCTACAGCACCCTGGGCCTCATCCACGATATGTACCACCCGCTACCCAACCGCTTCAAGGACTATATCTCCACCCCCAAGCCCAACGGCTACCAGAGCCTCCACACCACCGTCATCGGCCACGAGGGCATCCCCTTTGAGGTGCAGATACGCACCCGCACCATGGACGAGCAGGCCGAGTACGGCGTTGCTGCCCACTGGAAGTATAAGGAGGGCCTCGAGGGCCACGATAAGCTGGATGAGCGGCTGGCATGGGTCAGCCAGCTGCTGGAAAACCAGCGCGTCAGCGAGGATTCCGGCAACCTGCTCCACGATTTGAAGAGCGACCTGCTGCCGGAGGAGGTCTTTGCCTTCACCCCGAAGGGCGACGTCATCAACCTGCCTGCGGGCGCCAACTGCATCGACTTTGCCTACGCCATCCACTCTGCCGTCGGCAACCGGATGGTGGGCTGTAAGGTCAACAACCGCATCGTGCCCATCGACCATGTCGTGGCGACGGGCGAGATCATTGAAGTCATCCTCGGACCGGCGGACAAAGGCCCCAGCCGCGACTGGCTCAAGATCGTGCGCACCAGCGAGGCCAAGAGCAAGATACGCAACTGGTTCAAGAAGATGCGCCGCGAAGAGAACATCCAGGAGGGCCGCGACGCGCTGGCCAAAGAGCTGCGCCGGGAGATGATCTTCATCCCCGACGACCAGCTGGATGAGTTCGTGGGCAGCTGCAGCCGCCGTCTGCGTCAGAACAACGCGGAGGAAATTTACGCCGCCATCGGCTACGGCGGCATGACCATCGCCAACTGCCTGCCCAAGCTCAAAGAGGAGTGGCAGAAGCTCAAGGCCGCCGAGGCTGCGGAGAACAAGTCGGTGGAGGACCTGCCGAAGGTCGATCTGAGCCGCGTCCACGCCACCGACGGCGTGGTGGTGGAGGGCTTCGACAACACCCCCATCAAGTTTGCAAAGTGCTGCTCGCCCCTGCCCGGCGACCCCATCGTGGGCTTCATCACCCGGGGCTTCGGCGTCTCCATCCACAAGCAGAGCTGCGCCAACGCGGTGTCCAGCATGAAAGACCCCTCCAACGCCCCCCGCTGGGTCAAGGCGTACTGGGCCGACAGCGTCAAGGACAGCTACAAGGCCGGTCTGGAGATCATCGCCCTCAACCGCAACGAGCTGCTGTCCGATGTGCTGGCCGCACTGGCTGACATCCGCGTCCCCATCTACGCCATGAACGCCCGTCAGGTGGAGAACAACTGTGCCGTCATCAGTCTGACCATCGGCATCAACAATACAGAGCACCTCAACCGGGTCGTGGCCCGTCTGTCCAAAGTCAAGGACGTGCTCAAGGTAACAAGGAGCTAATATGCGTGCAGTCATTCAGGCCGTATCCTCGGCCAGCGTCCGGGTCAACGGCGGTGAGCCGCGCCCCATCGGTCCCGGCCTCGTCATCCTGCTGGGCGTCAAGGACACCGATACTCTCGACATCGTGCCGAAACTGGCTGAAAAATGCGCGGGCCTGCGCATTTTCAAGGACGAAAACGACAAGCTGAACCTCAGCGCAAAGGACCTCGGGTACTCTGCACTGGTGGTGAGTCAGTTCACCCTCTACGGCGACACGAAGAAGGGCTTCCGTCCCAGCTTCATCAAGGCGGCAAGACCGCCGCTGGCTGTGGACGCCTACGAGCTGTTCCTCGCCGAGATGAACAAGCAGGGCCTCAAGGATGTCCAGCACGGCGAGTTCGGCGCGGATATGCAGGTGTCGCTGGTCAACGAAGGCCCCTGCACCATCGTCATCGACACCGACGAGTGGCATAAAGGAGAAAAATAAACCATGAAGGCATTTCATCTGGTCGGCCCTGCGCCGTTTTACACCAACAGCTTCCTGCTCATCTCGGACGCAGGCAACGCGGTGGTCATCGACCCCGCCGCCGAGGTGCAGGAGTACGATAAGATCTTAAAGGAGCACGGCGGCAGGCTGAGCCTCATCCTCTGCACCCACGGCCACTACGACCATGTGGGCAGTGCGGGGGTCCTGAGCCGCGAGTGGGGCGCAAAGCTCTACTGTGAGCCCGCCGACTGTCGGGGGACCCAGCTGCTGCCCCTCAAAGGCTCGGACAGCGGTTACGAAGAGGGCGAGGTCATCCCCCTCGACGAGCTGCGCTTCACTGTCTGGCACACCCCCGGCCACACCGAGGGCAGCGTGGTGCTGCTGTGCGAAAACTATCTCTTCGTGGGCGACACGGTCTTTCAGGGCAGCATCGGCCGCACCGACCGCGAGGGCGGCGACAGCCGGAAGATGGACGAGAGCCTGCGCAAGTTCGCAGCTCTGCCCGTCCCGGCCGAGGCGCAGGTGCTGCCCGGCCACGGCGATTTCTCCACCTTCGGGCAGGAGGCCGCCACCAACTTCTATATCAAAAATGCGCTGAGAAACGCATAAAAAGGCGGGATTTCACATGAATATCTATATCACGGGCCTCGGCTCAGGCTACGAGGTGGAGCACCTCGTCCGCCTGTTCTACCCAATGGCCCCGCTCACCCTCACCCCGCCCGAGGACGGCGCAGACTGCGTCTGGGCCGAGAAGCGGCCTGACAAGCTCTGGGCCATGGTGCGGCAGGGCGGCAAGAGCCGGACTGTCGAAGCACCTCTGCCCATTCCCGTGGAAGAGGGCGGCGAGACACCGGAATTTGCGCTGGCCAGCCTGACCTATGACCTGCTGCGCAGTTGGACGGGCATCCGCCCGCCCTGGGGCAAGATGACCGGCGTCCGCCCGGTGCGCCTCGTCCACGACAAGCGGGCCGCAGGCTGGACGGAAGAGGAGATCGACGATTTCTTCCTCAAGCGCTTCGACTGCTCGCCCGAAAAATACGGCATGGCCAAGGCCATCGCGGACTTGCAGGAGCCGATCCTGAAAGCAGGCAGTGCGCCCAAGACCTACAGCCTCTATATCGGCATCCCGTTCTGCCCCTCCCGGTGCAGCTATTGCAGCTTCGTCAGCTGCAACCTCGACCGTGACCGCAAGCTGGTGCAGCCCTATGTGGACTGCCTGTGCAAAGAGGTCGAGGCCATCCGGGACGAGGCTGACAAGGCCGGGCTGAAGCTCTGCAGCATCTACATCGGCGGCGGCACCCCCACCAGCCTCTCGGCAGCGCAGCTGCGCCAGCTCATGGG
>ENA-OVFU01001143-OVFU01001143.1-human-gut-metagenome-genome-assembly--contig:-NODE-1143-length-13082-cov-3.715360_pt1 | contig 13082 bp, 10 predicted proteins | sample MGYA00237764_ERZ505407 | MGnify/ENA primary metagenome ERZ505407 (study PRJEB26158, sample SAMN06016366) | human gut metagenome | biome: human gut; feature: ankylosing spondylitis patient; material...
CCTACAATCTTGGCAGCTTCGCAACCTATGAGGAGGCAGTTCAGGCGCGGCTGGACGCGGAAAAGCGGTTATATGATCCATTTTTAGCGAAATATCGCGAAGAAAATTCCTGAGGACGCAGGGGGATCACAATACTGATAAAAACACTTCCAACCGCAGGAATACCGGGCAGCTTTGCTACATAGAATGCAGTTTAGGGAGTGATTTTTATAAATTTTTAAGGAGCAAGGGGGAAAGGAGGAGCTTTGTGAGCATAAAGAGGCAGAAGAATCTTGTGTGCAGCAATTGAAATATTGACTCACAGTAACTGTTCGACAGAGATACAGTTACGATCCACGATTCGAAAAAAAGGAGGAAAAGAGAGATGAAGAAGCGCAGAATAAAAAAACGTGTTCTGGCAGCACTCATGACGGCCTGTATGGTCGTTGGGTCTGTGCCGGAAGTGTCGTTGGCGGATGTGTCGGGTGAACCATCTGGTACGCTGACACCGGCTGCAAAGAAATATAACTTTGATGGAACAGCGTCAACAGAAGCAGACCCGGATATTGAGCTTAACAAGACAGCTGTATATAACGGAACATTTACTGAGAACGGTCAGACAGAACTTACAAAGACCTTTGAGGTTGGAACGAAGCTCACGCTTGCGGATATTCCTGCATCCAAGGGTAAGAGCAGCAGTTACAGCGATCAGACCTGGGATAAATTCCCGGTTGGATATGTTGTAGGAAAAGATGGAACGACCTTCACGATCACCTATAAGTGGAGATCAAGCGGCAGTGGCAGTGATTATGACTATGGCACCTCCACAAGAGGCAAAGCCACAAACGCAGCTGGTAAGTCCGGACGCTGGATCTTAGAGGGCGGCGGGTTCACGGAGGATAACGGGACAACACAAGAGGACACATGTACACCGGCTGGCATGAGATCGACGGCAAGTGGTATTACTTCAACACAGCATCCGACAAGGGAACACTTGGCGCAATGCTTGCGAACACCACAACACCGGATGGATATCAGGTAGATGCAAACGGAGCATGGATCCGGTAATTCCGGCAGGAAACCTTCATGGCTCACCGGGCGCGGGATCCTCATAGCAGTCATATTTCTTCTGGGACTGGGAATTTTTCTGTACCCACATATCTGCGACTGGTACTATCAGTATCAGTTCAACAAGGCGATTGCGGCGTATGACCGGTTTCAGGGGATCGACTGCGAAGGAATGATCCAGGAGGCCAGAGAGTACAATGAAAGACTTGCAAAGAAAGAGGAACAGTTTCTGGTTCCCGCAGAGGAACGGGAGGAGCTTGACCACCTTCTGGATCCATGGGGAACAGGGATGATGGGATATGTGGACATTCCGAAGATCGGGGTCCACATTCCCATTTACCACGGAACGGAAGAGCGGGCGCTTCAGTCGGGCGCTGGTTTCTGGTATGGGACAAGCCTGCCGGTGGGCGGTGAAAATACTCATTGTGTGCTGGCCGCCCATAACGGTCTTGTGAAGGCGAAACTGTTCACTGACCTGGACAAACTGGAAGTGGGAGATCGGTTCACTCTGGATGTCTTAAATGAGACATTCACGTATGAGGTGGATCAGATCCTCGTAACACTTCCGGAAGAGACGAAAGAACTTTATATCCAGAACGGAAAAGACCTTGTGACGCTTTATACCTGTACTCCGTATGGGGTAAATACCCACAGGCTCCTTGTCCGCGGATACCGGGTAACAGAACCGGAAGAATGATGGAAAAAATGCGCCGGTTCACAAAAAAGTGAAAACGGAGCTTTTTTCGACATAAATTGACATGGAGGGAATCGAAAATGAAAAAGAAAATGAACAAGGTTTTAGTAGTCTGCACAGCGGCAGCAGCGATGACAGCATTTTCAGGAACCGCTTTTGGGGCAACTCTCGATCTGGAGTCAAAGACAGCGGTTGCTGACGCGAAGGATGGAGCCGGGGATATCCAGGAGGCCATAAATCAGATCTCGGGGAACGGAAATAAAGATGGGTGGACCATCAAAATAAAGTCTGGTACATATGACCGATTTACAATTCCGGCAGATTTTAAGAACATCACGGTTGAGGGAGAGAAAAACAGCGTTATTCAGGTGATGAATTCGCCAGTGGCAGACAACCTTTCAGATGCTGGCGGAATTAACGCGTTTGGCAGTAATATTACTTTAAAAGGACTTACAATTGATGCTGGAAATGTACCGGCTGAAGAGGGAAAGTTTACAGCAGCGGTCTCCAATCACAATGGCGCGGTTGGTGGAGGAAATTTTTCCCTTCATGTTGAAAACTGTACGATCAAGGGAACTGATTCACAATTTGCGGATGGTATTTTATTTGACAGTCCGGGATTTGATGTGAAAAATTGTAAAATTTCAGGTTTTAAGCAGGCAGTTGAATTCTTTGGAGATAATTTTGTAGTTCCGGAATCTGGAAATATGGTCAGTGGGAATACGTTCCGTGACTGTAGCTTTGCTATTCATGGATATTTTGGAGGCGGCTCGGATGGCGGAGTGCTGAGTTTTAAGAATAATAAGGTAACCGGTACGGATGATCTGCGTGCCAAAGTAGTGGTTCAGGATCAGAGTAATACAGGGGCCGTTCGCGCGGATATCTCTGGAAACACATTTGTGAATGCACTTGTGGGACTTGTGAATCTGAGAGAAAACGGGAAAACGATCTCACCAGTATTGACCTCCAATGAGATGGGCGCAAACAGTTTTTATGTTGAGGCGGTGGAGCCGGGAACCATTGAATTTTATGCGACATATCATGCGCCGGAGAACAGCGAAGGCTGCTGGAGAGTGACAGGAATTGAAGATTTTGGCATTGATGCCGGATTAAATCCGGATGGATCCAAAGCAAAGATCGAGGAGTTGGTGGATGCAGCGAATGAAAGTGGATCCAGAACGTTGAGCATTACGGGAATTGATGAAAACAATCTGATCAAAACGTTCACTTATTTTAAAGATGGAATTTACTGGGACAGCGATAAGGAAAGTAAACCGTCGGTGGACAAAAAAGCGGATGGTCAGGACCGTATCGAGGCAGCAAGGCCAGGAGATGTTATTTCTTTTACACTGGAATCCAATCTGCCGCAGTCACTGTCAGCGCAGGTAAAAAGACGTACTCCAAATGACGACAGACCAGATGATGACAGACCATATATTATAGAAAAGCAGTCTTATCAGCTGATATTCCATGATAAGATGAGCAGTAATCTTTCTCTTAATCAGGCTACATTGAAAGTCGAAATCATGAATAATGGAAAGCTTGTGGAACTGCCGGAGAAATATTACATGGTGCGTACAGATCTTGAAGGTGAGACTTTCCGGGTAACAGTAGGACTTGTGGCAGCGTTTAATGATGGTCAGATCTCGTATGATCAGCTGAAGAATGCGGCACAGATCGTCGTATCTTATGACGCAACGGTAAAAGACAGTGTTATCAATGGAGACAAGGTAGAGAACCGTGCATGGGTCAACGACAGCGAAGAGGATATCGTTGACGGCCCGGTCATCGATCCAGATGTTCCGTCCACCGGTGGAGTTGGAACAAAAGCCTTCACAGCAGCAGGAATCGCCCTGATGGGAGTTGCAGCAGGTGCTGTGATCATGACAGGTAAGAAAAAGAAAGAAGAACAGTAATTCAGACTTTTCGGATTGTTGCTAGTTATGAGAACGAGGTAGAGACATGAAAAAATCATGGAAAAGTTTCATGACCGTCACCGCAGCCGCTGCTGCGATGACGGCTGCCATGGCATTTTCTTCGTTGGCGGCTGTGGCGAAGGTAGATGATGACCTTCCGGAAAATCGTCATATCGTTTCGGCAGCTTCCGGCGGATATGAGACGGGATTCCAGATCAAGGCGGCTCATGGCGCGGACATCTACGAGACGACAAGTTATCCGATCGATAAAAAGGCAGACGGCGAGGATGAGATCGGAACCGTAAGTCAGGGAAAGAAGATCGAGTTTACACTGACCTCCAGTCTTCCAAAGCTGCTTGCACGCTATGTTGTAACGGCATCTAACGCCTCACCGGCAAACTCCGCCAGGGAGATTTGCAAAGTCTGCGTACATAGTGCGTCCGGCGCGGGGACAGTCCGCGTACACAGCGCGTCCGGTGCGGAGACAGTCCGCGTGTACAGCGCGTCCGGTGCCCAGTTCCTTTTAGCAGATGAAAAATATGCGATCCCGGATTCTGTTGTGGAGACCATGGTCTTCCACGATGAGATGAGCCGGTATCTGAAGTTTATCGACGGTACGCTCCGTGTGACTGCGGGCAGGGATGGAAAAGAAGTTCCTTCCGGGTATTACACGGTAACAGCCAGTGGTTCCAACGCATTCCGGGTTGAGGTTGATCTTGTAAACCTCTTTAATACCGGAATCATCGATTATGAAGATCTGACGGGTGAAAATCCGATTACAGTGACCTATGAAGCGGTCGTGACAGACGACGCGATCCAGGGGGACGAGCTGTTTAACGAAGCCTGGGTCAACGATGGAGAACATGACTCCGTGGAAGGTGCGGTCCTCGATAAGAAGGTTCCGTCCACAGGCGGAATGGGACGGGGAATGTTCACGGGTCTTGGACTCCTGTTTATGGGCACAGCGGCAGCAGCAGGGAAGAGAAAAAGAAGCATGTAGATCAGATACAGAAATCGATGTAGAAGGAAGGAATCCAAGATGACAGGAATTCGGAAAAAGAATAAGATCCTGGGCTTTATTTTTGCCGTGCTTGCGGTATGGATGGTGATATTTCAAAATCCGTCCTACGCGGCACAGCGGGGTAGTCTGAACATAAAAACAGAACAGACCGGAATGACGGTATATCTCTATCGGGTTGCAGAAAAACAGGCGGGTGTCTATGTGCTGAATGAGAAATTTCAGGCATCCGGTGCGGATGTTTCCGGAGGTGGTTCCAGAGAGGCTGCGATCACTCTGACAAATTTTGTGAAGGCGCAGGGGATCCAGCCTTACCGGACCGGAACGGGAAGCGGAAAGCATGTGGTTTTTCGGAATCTTCCGGATGGAGAGACTCTCTATCTTGTGACGGGGGATCCACTGACCGTTGGCGGCAAGACCTACATTCCGGCACCGGTTCTCGTGGAAGCGGGCGGTGCCGCGGCGGAAGCAGATATCAAGTGTGATATTGAAGAACCGGAAAACCCGACAAACCCAACGGAACCCACAAACCCGACGGATCCATCGAATCCGACCTCTCCGACCCGTTATTATGATGACAGCGATGATGACGACTGGGATCCGACTCCGAATAAGAAGCCGACGATCACAACAGCGGCTGACGAGACGGTGACGATCACAGATGCGGAGACACAGTCGGAAACCAGAGTGGAGGAGAGTACGGCAGAGAGTGAAACAGAGACATCTACGGAGACAACCGTGGAGAACGAAAAGAAGCTTCCCCAGACAGGACAGCTGTGGTGGCCGGTAGGGATCCTACTCTCCGCAGGCGCGGTCCTTCTGGCGGCAGGTTTTGTGATGAAAAAGAGAAGGAAAGAAAAATAAAAGAAAAATAAAAGAAAAATAAAAGAGAAACAGGCTGACAAGGCAAAGCTTGTATGGGACCAGAGTATCGGCAAAAAGATTTCCGCAGCGGATGCGGCGGCAACTAGCTGGCCTCCCCGATCAACCGATCCTTCCAGATCACAAAGTAAGACGTCTGAATGGTAAGATCGCGGGTTTGCAGCCCGCGATCAGGAGACATTCATAAGAAAAAAAGTACGCATCACATTCCCGTTATCAGATCAATGGGGATGTGATGCGTATTTTAATGTAAAAAGAATGTGCCCAGGCAGTTCCGTAAGGAACCACCCGGGCACAGTAGATTGTTTCGTTATTAGTACAGCTTCGCACCAGCCGGGATATGGTTGTCAACCATGAGAAGGTTTAACTTCTCCTCGCCCTCTTCAGTATGGATTGCACTAAGCAGCATACCGCAGGAATCGATTCCCATCATGGCTCTCGGCGGAAGGTTTGTGATCGCGATCAGGGTCTTTCCGACAAGCTCTTCCGGCTCGTAGAAAGCATGGATACCGCTTAAGATCGTGCGGTCTGTGCCGGTTCCGTCATCGAGTGTGAACTGAAGGAGCTTTTTGCTCTTCTTGACTGCTTCGCAGGCCTTTACCTTAACAGCGCGGAAATCGCACTTGCTGAATGTCTCGAAATCAACATAATCAGCGAACATCGGCTCGATCACAACTTTGGAGAAGTCGATGACTTCCGGAGCTGCGTTCTCGGATGTCTTAATGACCGGTTTCTCAGACTTCTTTGTGTCTAAGGACTTCATTGTCGGGAAGAGCAGTACGTCACGGATCGCCGGGGAGTTTGTAAATAACATAACAAGACGGTCGATACCGTATCCGATACCACCGGTCGGCGGCATACCGATCTCAAGGGCATTTAAGAAGTCCTCGTCAGTGGTATTTGCCTCGTCATCACCGGCAGCAAGTGCTGCTTCCTGTGCTTTGAAACGCTCTCTCTGGTCGATCGGGTCGTTTAACTCGGAGTATGCGTTGCACATCTCACGGGCATAGATATAGAGCTCGAAACGCTCAACCTGCTCCGGGTGACCCGGTTTCTTCTTGGTAAGCGGGGAGATCTCGATCGGATGGTCTGTGATGAAGGTCGGCTGGATCAGGTGCTCCTCAACGAATTCCTCGAAGAAGAGGTTGATGATGTCGCCGCGGACATGACGATCCTCGTAGTGAACGCCCTTCTCATCTGCTAATTTCTTTGCTTCCTCAGTCGTAGTGATCTCATTGAAATCAATACCGGTATATTTTTTGATCGCGTCGATCATGGTAAGGCGCTCGAACGGCTTTCCAAGGTCGATCTCAACATCCGCATACGGGATCGTTGTGGATCCGCAGATCTGCTCTGCGATATGACGGAACATGTTCTCGGTGAGGTCCATCATTCCCTTGTAGTCTGTATATGCCTGGTATAACTCCATCAGAGTGAATTCCGGGTTGTGTCTTGTGTCAAGACCTTCGTTACGGAATACACGGCCGATCTCGTATACTCTCTCCAGACCGCCTACGATCAGACGCTTCAGATAAAGCTCAAGGGAAATACGAAGCTTCAGATCTTCGTTCAGAGCATTGAAATGGGTCTCAAATGGTCTTGCAGCAGCGCCGCCTGCATTTGCAACCAGCATAGGAGTCTCTACTTCCATGAAGCCTTCGCCACCTAAGTATTTACGGATCGCAGCTAAGATCTTGGAACGTTTTACGAAAGTATCCTTTACTTCTGCATTCATGATCAGGTCTACGTAACGCTGACGGTAACGCATATCTGTATCAGTCAGACCATGGAACTTCTCCGGAAGAACCTGAAGGCTCTTGGAAAGAAGGGTCACTTCGTCTGCGTGAACGGAGATCTCACCGGTCTTTGTGGTGAATGCTTTTCCCTTTACGCCTACGATATCACCGATATCCATTTTCTTAAAATCTTTGTATGCATCTTCACCGATGCTGTCTCTTGCCACATAAACCTGGATATTTCCCTTCAGGTCCTGAATGTTGCAGAAAGAAGCCTTACCCATAACACGCTTAAACATTAAACGTCCGGCAATGCTTGCTTCTTTTCCTTCCCACTCTTCATAATGTTCCTTAATATCCATGCTGTGGGCAGTTACATCATATTTTGTGATCTGGAAAGGGTCCTTTCCAGCTGCCTGAAGTTCTGCCAGCTTGTCACGGCGTGCCTTCAGTACATGGTTTAAATCCTGCTCTGTCTGATTTGACTTCTGCTGCTCTCCCACGTTTTTTTGCTCCTTTGTGATAAAGTTTTAAATTTAACTATGATACTCTCTGGATCTCCAGTACCTTGTACTGAATAATTCCAGCCTGTGTTTCTACGTCTACAACATCTCCTACAGACTTGCCGATGAGAGCGCGTCCTACAGGAGCTTCATTGGAGATCTTGTTCTGAAGGCTGTTTGCCTCAGTGGAACCTACGATATAGAATTCCATCTCCTCGTCATATTCTACGTCCAACAGTTTTACCTTGCAGCCGATGTTGATCTTGTTTACGTCGATTTCTTCTTCTACAACAACTTCAGCGTTCTTTAACAGTTTTTCCAGCTCTTCAATACGAAGCTCGATGTCTCTCTGCTCATCTTTTGCTGCATCGTACTCAGCGTTCTCGGAAAGGTCTCCCTGCTCTCTTGCCTCTTTGATCTTCTGAGCTACTTCTTTTCTTCTGACTACCTTCAGGTTCTGCAGCTCATCCTCGTACTGCTTCAGTCCGGCATATGTCAAAATGTGTTTCTTGTCTGCCATTTTTCCTGCTTCCTTCCTTTTGCTATTTGCTTACAACATGCATTCAGGGGCATCTTTTAATCTGCCCATTGCAATCTATGCGTTATCTGCACCTTTCATGTCCCTGTTTTTGTTTCACGAAAAATGTCTTCAGTATCTCTTAAAATACCCCACACATTCAGTGTATTATATAGGAAAAACCAGTCATTGTCAAGTGCAGCCACAGGCGCAAAAAACCCTTTCCCACCGCAAAAAGCCTGCGGCAGGAAAGAGTTTTATATGTGCTAAAACGTTTTTAATCACTCATCCCAGTTATGATATACAGCCTGAACGTCATCATCCTCATCTAACAGATCCAGGATACGGTTTAATTTCTTAATATCATCTTCATTGGAAAGCTCTACCCATGTCTGTGGGATCATGGTAACATCTGCTTCCATCATCGGGATCTTTAATGCTTCTAATGCTTCACGTACTGCACTGAAATCATCTGGTGCAGTGATTACTTCGTAGCTGTCTTCTTCCTCGGAGAAGTCCTCAGCGCCCGCATCTAATGCAGCCATCATCAGTTCGTCAGCATCCATCTCGCACTCTTCTTTGTCGATGATGATCTGACCCTTCTTATCGAACATATAGGAAACACTTCCTGGAGTTCCTACGTTGCCGCCGCCCTTTGTAAATGCGCTTCTGACATTTGCTGCAGTACGGTTCTTGTTGTCTGTCAGAGTATCTACGATAATAGCAACACCACTTGGGCCGTAGCCTTCGTATGTAAGTGTTTCGTAGTTTACGGAAGCTGCATCGCCTGCTGCCTTCTTGATTCCACGGTCAATGGTATCGTTTGGCATGTTGTTTGCTTTTGCCTTTGCAATAACATCACGAAGCTTGCTGTTGTTTGCCGGATCTGGTCCGCCCTCTTTTACAGCTACTGCTAACTCTCTGCCGATCACAGTAAAGATCTTACCTTTAGCAGCATCGTTACGCTCCTTTTTGTGTTTGATATTAGCAAATTTTGAATGTCCTGACATTGGTATAACACCCTTTCTTTATTTCTTGTTTCTTTCGTTTACGAAATTTTACAATATCATCTCTGATATTACATCTTTTCTATACTAACACGATTTTTTTTATCTGACAAGATAAAATCAGACCTGGATCGCCAGATTTTTAAGCCATTTTTTCTGACGGTAGCGTATATAGCCCAGGATCAGCTTATAAACTTCTTCTGACATAACAAGGGCATAGACCCCGTAAATAGGCAGATGCCATACTAATGCGCCTAAAAACGCCAGCGGAACTCCAATGCACCATACACCGCTGGTATCCAGAAACAGGCACATCCTGGTATCACCACCGCTTCGCAGTACACCTACGATATTTACATAGTTAAACATCTTTGCAGGCATATAAGCAACAAATACCAGCAGACACCGGCTTACATCCATGGCTACTTCCGGTGTAATGCTGTAAATACCGATGATCTTCCACCTTCCAAGTATCAGACACACCCCTGCTGTTATAGTAACAATAAACTGCAGGATAAAAAACTGGGTAGCATATTTTTCTGCACGTTTTAACTTACCAGCACCAAGTTCATTTCCCAGGATAACTGCTGTGGCTGCGCTTAAGCCCTGGAATAATACCACCGCAATGTCCTGAATGGTGGTTGCAATAGTAATAGCTGCCACTGCGTCATCGCTCATACGTCCATACGCCAGGGAATACATGGTAGTGCCCAGTCCCCACATAAATTCATTTGCAATGACTGGGGCGGATGTTTCCAAAAACTGAGTGATAAACGCCTTATGCCAGCCAAACATTCCCTTCGGTCCGCAGGCAAGAGGCAGTTTCTTCCCATATACATAGAAAAGTACCAGAGTCACCTCAATGCATCTGGCAGTAAGTGTAGCGCAGGCAGCACCGGCTACGCCCATGGTCGGTGCGCCAAACTTTCCAAAAATAAGCACATAGTTTAAGCAGATATTAACAACAATGGCAATACAGCTGCAGATCACCGGAAATACTACTTTATTGGTAGCGCGAAGCATTGCCACATATACATTGGTAAGCGCAATAAACGGATAGCTTAAAGCTGCGATCCGAAGATACTTTGCCCCCAGTTCAATGCTTCCCTCACTGGTGGTAAAGATCCTCATGACCATTCTGGGAGCCGTAAGGGCCGGGACCACAAAAAACATGGCTCCCACCATAGCAAGCATCACACAAAGTCCTAAAACCTTCCTGATATTTTTCACATCACCGCTGCCCCAGAACTGGGCTGCTAAAATACCACCGCCGCTGACAATTCCAAAAACCAGCAGTGAAAACACGAAAAACACCTTATTTGCAAGTCCAACGGCTGCGATCGCTGTTGATCCCAGTCCTCCGATCATAAGGGTATCTACCATATTTACAATGGTATTTAACATTCCCTGTAGTGCCACCGGGCATGCGATCATAAGTGCCTTTTTTAAGAAGCGCCCGTCATGAAGCATTTCCCAGGTACTTTTTAATATTCCTCCCATTTTTATCTCCATTATCTGTTGTTGTCTTTACATAAGAACAGCCTGGAAAAGCAGGGCTGTACCTCTTACAGCCTATGTATGCAGTTCCAGACTTATCATTAATGCCTCATTTACCTTCTGTAACAGTTCTCCGTCAATGTGACAGATCTTCTCCTTTAACCTCTGCTTGTCAATGGTCCTGACCTGCTCTAAAAGGATCACGGAATCCCGTATCATGTCACAGCTTCCCCTGTTTAATTCTACATGGGTAGGCAGCTTCGCCTTGTTCATCCTTGATGTGATCGCTGCGCAGATCACTGTCGGACTGTGCCGGTTTCCCACATCATTCTGGATGATAAGGACCGGCCGCACACCGCCCTGTTCAGACCCTACAACAGGTCTTAGATCTGCGTAATAAATATCTCCGCGTCTGATGATCACAGCCTTCACTCTCCGTCATATTCTTACCCTTAGTATTGACACATTTTTAAAATGTATACACTACTGTTATCATATGAGGAGAAATGCTTTCCGGAGCCTGTTTACCCGTATATCACGAATTTAATATTAAAAAACTTATTGTAACCTACTGAAAATTACTCAAATCCCTTAAATACATCATCAAAATAATCTTTGGTACCCACTACTTTTCCGTCTTTTAAGTAAACTCTCGGTATACGTTTTCCGATATCGCAGATCATTTCATAATGGAAACCGCCGGACTTTTCTGCCAGTTCTTCCATCGTAATGCATTCAGCCCCGTCACTGCCTAAAAGGGTAACTTCATCATCTTCCTGTACATCCGGGATATCTGTTACATCTACCATAAACTGATCCATGCAGATACGGCCTAAAATAGCTGCTCTCTTGCCGTGGATCAGCACATCTCCTTTTCCGGAAAGGGAACGGACATAACCATCTCCATAACCTACAGGAATGGTTGCTACTTTCATGGTATGGTCTGCCACAAAGGTGCCGCCATAGCTGACTGCTGTACCGGCTTCAATCTCCTTGATGTAGGTAATGCAGCTTTTGATCTCCATAGCTGGTGTCAGTTTTACGCTGTTATGATCTACCTCATCAGAAGGATACATGCCATAAATGGCAATACCGGCTCTTACCATATCCATATGATTGGACTCTAATGACTCAACGATACCGGCACTGTTGGAGCAGTGGCGGATCGGGATCTTTACCCCCAGTTCCTTAAGGTAGCCTAAAAATTCTTTATAACGGCGGTACTGCTCTTCATAAGCGGATTTATCTGTCTCATCTGCTCTTGCAAAATGGGTAAACAGACCTTCTACTTCAATGCCCTCTAAGGCTGCAATGGCTGCTGCCTCTTTTGCATGTTCTCTGTCTGCTTTCATACCGATCCGGCTCATACCTGTGTCCAGTGCCAGATGCACCACTGCCTTTTTGCCCTGTTTTAATGCCAGGTCTGACAGTTTTTTTGCTTTTTCATACTGGAACATGGCAGTGCGGATATCGTAGCGCAGCAGATCCTCATAGCGTGACTCATGGGTCACACCCAGAATAAGGATGGTCTTATTGATCCCATGTCTGCGAAGTATAATGCCCTCATCAATTGTAGCTACTGCATATCCAAACACATAAGGTTCAATGGTTTTTGCCACAGGAACGCTTCCATGTCCATAGCCATCTGCTTTCACCGATCCCATGATCAGGGTAGATGCAGGCAGATTGTCCCGCATGGATCTCATATTAGAAGCAACAGCATCCAGGTTTACTGTTGCATACACTCTGCTGTAAGGTCTCATATATGTTTTATTTCCTCCCGGCGTATTCATGCCTTCCTAAACGATCTCTTTCTTAAAACGCACTAAAGTGCGCTAAGCTTTAATTATACACCATACGCCGCATTTTTCAAGAAGGTTTCCTGCACATAAAACCTGTTTTCCGTCGGTTTTTCACCTGTTTTTGCAGCTGCTGTATATCGCATGACACTTACAAGTTCAAAAATACCTGCCTTTATGCAGTAACCTGTTTACTCCTCACACCTCACTGCCTCATCCATAACATCCCCTACTGCCTGGGATAATTCTGTGGCCAGCAGACTGTGGCTTCCTGCCCCGGCTGCTTTCTCTCCTGCCAGACCGTGAACATACACACCCATGCGGGCTGCTTCTTCCTCTTCCATGCCAATTGCTAAAAGTCCCGCGATCGTACCGGTAAGCACATCCCCGGAACCGGCTTTTGCCATGGCACTGCAGCCGCTGGTATTAATATAAAGGCCGCCTTCCTGGCCTGCAACTACCGTAG
>ENA-OVFU01001156-OVFU01001156.1-human-gut-metagenome-genome-assembly--contig:-NODE-1156-length-12895-cov-2.769704_pt1 | contig 12895 bp, 11 predicted proteins | sample MGYA00237764_ERZ505407 | MGnify/ENA primary metagenome ERZ505407 (study PRJEB26158, sample SAMN06016366) | human gut metagenome | biome: human gut; feature: ankylosing spondylitis patient; material...
GTGGCGGCACCAACTCGTGGGCGTTCCTTATTTCCCGTGCGGAACCCGGCTCCCCGGCCGAGCAACGGCTCGAAGTGATTCACCACTCGCTCGACGGTGCCGAAATCGCCCAAGCCGACTTGGAATTCCGCGGTGCCGGCGATGTGCTCGGCGACGCCCAATCCGGCGGCAAGTCCAGCCTGAAGCTCCTGCGCGTGGTCAAGGACGCCGACATGATCGCCGACGCCCGCACCCGTGCCGGGCAGCTTCTGGCCGCCGACCCCGAACTGGCAGGTGAGGTCCAACTCGCCGGTGCCGTCCTCGACTTCACCCGAGGCAACGAAACCTTCCTGACCTCCAGCTGAGGCACCTCCAGCTGAGGCTAGGGCTGCGCCCCCGTAATCGCACGATATAGTTTTTCCGTATGCCGATCGTGAGGAAATCACGGTCGGGAAGCCCTCGAATGTGCTTCAGTGGAGGCAAGACCATTCGTACATGAGGTACTCGAAGTGCATATATCATTGGTGCGCTTCGAGCACCCCATTGTTGTTCATGATTGGTATGCGCAGATGAACCTGTACAGTGAAAGCTATGCGTGTAATTTCTGGACGATTCAAGGGTGTGGCGCTTGCTACGCCGAAAACGGGTACCCGGCCTACCACGGATCGCACCAAAGAGGCGATTTTCTCGCACCTCGACTCATGGGGAGTGCTGGATGATGCCCGTGTACTGGACCTGTTCGCCGGTACTGGTGCGTTGGGCATCGAAGCGCTGAGCCGTGGCGCGCGAGAACTCGTGGCCGTGGAAAGTTCCCGGCCTGCGGCGGCGCTGATTACCAAGACCTTGGCGCAGCTACAGAAGAATCGTTCGTGGGATGCTTCGCTCAAGGCCCGTGTGCTGGTCAAAAAAGCCGAGCAAGTGGCTGGCGGCTTCGGCGAACCATTCGACGTGATATTCATCGACCCGCCCTATGCCTATGAGACCGCTGAATGCAATCAGCTACTGTCCGATCTGGCGGCGGGCAGCGCCACCAACGAGAACACGGTGATCATGCTCGAACGCTCGGTACGCTCGGATGATCCCACTGCCCCCGGAGGCTGGCAAATCACCGAAAGCCGCAACTACGGCGAAACCGCCGTCTTCTACATCGAATCCGCGGATGACGACTCGGATATAGAGCGTTCCGACGATTCCGCCGCGTAGTGAATCTCCCACCGTGTGGTGAATTAATCGGCGAGCCGGCGCGGATGGGCGGCGGAGACCTCCCAGCCCAAGGCCATCAGGGTCTTGCGATCGGCCTTATCCAGCGCCTTGCAATCCAGTGCCGCGATAAGGTCTGGCCGAATCTCGGCGGTGCGGGCCAGCGCTTCGTCGCGGCGAAAACGGTCCACCTTGCCGTGGTCGCCGGACAACAGCACATCCGGCACCGCAATACCGCGCCACACGGCCGGCTTGGTGTACTGGCGATGTTCAAGCAGTGCGCCCTCGCCGGTGTAGGATTCCTCAACAATCGAATCTGGGTTGCCCATGAATCCGGGCATCAGGCGGGTGATGGCCTCAAGCATCACCGATACCGCTACTTCGCCGCCGTTCAGCACATAGTCGCCGATCGAATATTCGCGTACGTCGACGCCTTGGGCGCGGTAGTAGTCCGGGATGCGCGCATCGTAGCCCTCATACCGGCCGCAGCCGAACAGCAGATGGTCGGCATGGCTGAGCTCGGTGGCGTCGCGCTGGGTGAACAACGGGGCCGATGGGTTCGGGAAGATGAGCACCGGTGCGCCGGATGGGGCGGGGGAGCCGGACGGCTGCGAGAATCCCAGCAGTTCGTCCAGACATTCGCTCCACACTTCGGGCTTCATCACCATGCCGGCCCCGCCGCCGACTGGCGTATCATCCACCGAATGATGCACATCGTGGGTCCAGTCGCGCAGGTTGTGCGCCTTGATCTCCAACAATCCCTTGGCCTGGGCTTTGCCCATCAGGCTGAGGTTCATCACCTCAAAGTATTCGGGGAACACGCTCACGATATCGATCTTCATGTCATCCAGCCTAACGGTAGCCCCTCCCGCATTACACAGCCACCACTACACTATTGCGGTGATGAATACGACGATGAACCTCCCCACCCGCAAAAAGCCCGAAGTGTTGTCCCCGGCCGGCAACCTGAGGGGCCTGAAAACCGCGGTCGATTATGGTGCCGACGCCGTCTACTGCGGCGGCAAAGCCTTCGGCATGCGATCGGCCCCCAAAAACCTTAGCCTTGAGGATTTCGAGGAAGGATCGCGCTACGCCCATGAACGCGGCGCTCGCGTGTACGTGACCTGCAACGTGCTGCCGCGCAACAACGAGATCGAAGCCATGCGCGAGTACGTCGGCCAGCTCAAAGACACCGGCGTGGACGCGCTGATCGTCTCCGATATTGGCGTGATGATGATGGCCCGTCAGGTGGCTCCGAATCTGGAACTGCACGTCTCCACCCAGGCCGGCGTGACTAATTATCAGGCTGCGAACGCCTTCTACGAGCTTGGTGCTCGCCGTGTGGTGTTGGCCCGCGAGATGGACTTGCAGGCCGTGCGTGATATTCGCGCCAACATTCCCGATGACCTCGACATCGAATGCTTCGTCCACGGTGCTATGTGCATGGCCTTCTCCGGCCGCTGCCTGTTCTCCAACTATCTGACCGGCCGCGATGGCAATCACGGCGAATGCGCCCAGCCATGCCGCTGGAAGTATTCGATCGTGGAAGAGAAGCGCCCCGGCCAGTACTTCCCGATCGAGCAGACCGAGAACGGCGCCTATCTGTTCAATTCGCAGGACATGAATATGCTGGGGCACTTGGATGATTTGATTGACTCCGGTGCCACCAGCCTCAAAATCGAAGGCCGCGCGAAAAGCGCCTACTATATCGCCGCCATGACCAACGCCTACAAAACCGCGGTTAATGAATACATGATTCAACGCGGTTTTGAAGACGCTGATGGCAATGTTTTGAAGCCTTTCCATGACCGTGTGATTCGCCCGGGCGACCCCGATTTTGGCCAAGGAACCGAAGATCAAGTGATGCGCAATGCTGATGCCGCGTTCGCCGGTGTGGCCGATGAGGGATATGACCGTGGCTCTGATACTGCGGTTGCCGATTCGGTCACCGGCTCGGTTGCCGCAGAACGTGACCGCGTGACGGTTGCTGATGCCGTCGACTCAACTGCCTCTGGTACGCCGGCCGGCACCGCCGTCGAACCCGACGGCATGAGCTCTCACGCCCGTTCCACGCGCCGCAAGTCCAACACCGCGGTCGAACAGATTGAGACCGATTGGAAACATGCGGCCGTTCGCCCGGCCCCACACGTCGAACTGCCCGAATGGCTGCTCGAGGAAACCGACAAGGTGGCCCACCGCGACTACTCCACCGGCTTCTATTACCCGGAGCACAAGGTCACACAGAACACCGACCGCTCCGCCTACTTCCGCTCATGGCTGGTAGTGGGCGAAGTGCTGAGCTGGAGCGCGGACGAAGACGGACGTGTCACGCTGATGAGCCGTAACAAGATTGAGCCCGGTCAACAGGTCGAATTCCTGCTGCCTGGCGAGAGACCATTGGTCTTTACCGTGCCGGAAACCGGCCTGCGCGATGCCGATGGCGCGCCAGTACCCGCCATCAATAATCCGGCGCACGTGTTCTCGATGCCCTGCCCGCACCAGGTGCCCATCAACGCCGCCATCCGCTCGCGCACCAAAAAGCCCACCCTCAAAGCCGAATAACCTACCACTCCGCCCCCGCTGACACCGCCCGCACCCAAGAAAGAATGCCTTATGCCTGAATACAGCGAAGAAATCCTCGATTCCAACAGCATCAGCTCTACCGATAAAGCCGGTCGCCCTATTCCGGTGACCATCCCCATCGCACTGGCCCCCGGCATCAAGGTGGTGTACACCACGCGACTGGGCGGCCTGAGCACCGGCGATTACGGCAACCTGAACCTCGGCGGCAAGTCCGGCGACGAACCTGAGGCCGTGCTGTCGAACCGCATCGCACTCGCCGAAGCGGTGCAAGCCCGCCTATCGCTGGTCTCCCAAGTACATTCCGGCGTGGCTGTGGACGTGGACGACTCGTTCGTCATCAACACCCCCTTCGGCTTCGACGTGTCCGGCACACATGGTGAGACTGACACTCCGCACGTCATCGAGGCGGACGGCCAGGTCACCGCACAATCCGGCATCGCCCTAGGCATGTTCGCGGCCGACTGTCTGCCGGTGCTGCTGGGCGACCCGGTCACCGGTATCATCGGTGCGGCCCACTGCGGCCGTCGTGGTCTGGAGCGCGGCGTGATCGGCACCACGGTGGACCTGATGAAGAGCAAGGGTGCCGACCCGGCGAACATCGTGGCCACACTCGGCCCGCGCATCTGCGGCGACTGCTATGAAGTGGGCGACGAGATCGCCGACCAGTTCATCAAGCGCTTCCCGCTGACCAAGACGAAGACCCGTTTCGGCGGTGCCGGCATCGACATCGCCGAAGCCGCGATGATCGACCTCGCTTTCGCCGGTGTACATCAGGTGGTCGATTCGATGCCGCGCGTGCACGCCGCCACCCAGTACCTTGAGGAAGACCCGGAACTCGCCGAACTGTGCCGTACGGATGGCGAAGGCCCGGCCGAGCTCGCGGAGCGCATCGACAACATCAGCCACAGCATGTGCACGCTCGAAAACCCACTGTGGTACTCGCACCGCCGCGCCGCGCTCGCCAACAAAACACACGAAGGCCGCCTCCTCGCCCTCATCGTGCGTGACTAAACGGAGAATGCGAGCACATTCCGTGGAGAAGATGTGATGCAGTTCACGGACGGCCAGCCCTCACCCTACGGTGGTGCCTATGACTGAGAGAGATTTCGATACCCCCGTCGAGACGCCTACCGTCCAGCCGGCCCCCGCTCAGGGCGCCAAACCGGCGCAAACCGTGCCGGTGGTGGCCGTGGTGCTGGCCGCCGGCTTCGGTACGCGCTTCGACCCCGATAATCCCAAGCAGCTTGTCTCCGTGGGCGGCAAGCCCATCGTGTGCTGGAGCATTGATGCCTTTGAACATTGCGACCGCGTCAGCGACATCGTGGTGGTGGTCAATCCCAAGGTGCGCGGTGAAGTGGAAACGTTGGTTGGCGAGATGGGCTACACCAAGGTCCGCGTCATCATTGACGGCGGTGACGAGCGTGTGGACAGTACCGCCACCGCGCTCGACATGCTGGCTACGGCTGGCATTCCGGACGATGCCAAGATTCTGATCCATGACGCCGTCCGTCCGTTCGTGGAACAGTCCGCCATCGACGGTTCGATTGATGCGCTCGACCAGTTCACGGCCGCAACCGTGGCCTACGCCTCAACCGACACCGTGCTGTTGACCGAGGATCTGGGCGATTTGAAAGTGGTCAAGTCGGTGCCGGACCGCCCGAACACCTTCCGCGCGCAGACCCCGCAATCCTTCCGCTTCGCGACGATTCGTCACGCTTACGATTTGGCTGCCGCCGACCCGGACTTCCATCCCACCGACGACACGCGCGTAGTGGTCGATTATCTGCCTGATGAACCCGTCGCCATTGTCTCCGGTGCGGAAACCAACCTGAAGATCACCACGCTGGAAGATATTCCCACAGCTGAGCGTATCGCCGAGGAGATTCTCGGTCGTGATCCCAAGGAAGAGGCCCGCGCCCGCATGCACGCCCTGCTGGCCCAAGCGGCCGGCCAGATGCATCGCTAGACTGGCATTATGCGTGAACTCAATGTTGTGATCTCCGGCTTCGACCACTATGACGGCGTGGAGGTCAATCCCGCCGTCGAAGTGCCCAAGGCCATCGCCGAGCAGGGACTGGGCGTCTCCTCTGCTCCGGACGATCCGTTGGAGCAGGTCGCCGTCACCGTTCATGCCGTCAGCATCCCGGTGAGCTTCGCCAAAGCCTGGCCCACGCTGAAAGAGACGATTGAGGCCACCAAGCCCAATATCGTCATCGCCACCGGGCTCAAGCACGCAGCCCGAGGCGTGATGCTTGAACGATGCGCCACCAACCTGATGGACGCGATCAAGCCAGACGCGGACAACGTGATCCCACGCCGCGAACCCATCGACCCCAATGGCCCGGCCGCCTATTGGACCCGCCTGCCGTTGCGCTCGATCCTGAATGATTTCACGGACGATTCGATTCCGGCCACCTTGAGTTCGGACGCAGGTACGTTCGTATGTAATTCGCTGTTCTACAACTTGCTCAACTGGACCGCCACCCAGGAGCGGGTGCTGGGCGGATTCGTCAGCTTCCCTCCGGTCGTTCCGGCGCATTCCAGCCAGCATGGTCTACCACTCGACCAGCAGATCGCCGCTGGCCGTGATGTGGTGCGCGAAGCCGTGCGCTACTATCTCAAGCCCTCCAGCTCCGACATCCTCATCGCCTAGCACGCTGTGCGCCACGCCGGAATAGAACATGGTTCGCACGCATTGTAACGATTGCGCGTCGCTCAACGCTCAGCGCCAGTGCGATGCGCTAGAGTGCTGCAAGGATGTGCCAAGAGCTTTATGCGTGTGCGAAAGGAATAAACAGCGATGGTGGATCGTTTCCCGGTGGTGCTGCGAGGATATGACAAGGAGAAGGTTGATGCTGCCTTCGACGCTACTCAGGAGAGTATGAAGCGTGCGCAGCAGACGTTGGCCAGCATGCGTGAGCAGATTGCGGCGGATGACGACCGTATTCTGCAACTGCAGGCCCAACTTCAGGAAGAGAAGAACAAGAAGCCGGAAGGCAACAGCTTCGCTTCCTTGGGAGCGAACGCCCAGCAGATGCTTGCCTCCGCCGAACAGACGAGTACCGAACTGCTGGAACGCGCCAAGCAGGACGCGTCCTCCATCCGTACCACGGCTCAGGCTCAGGCCGAAACACTGATCAACAACGCCAAGCTGGATGCCCAGCATATTGTTGACGACGCCAATGCCAAGGCCGCCTCGATTCTGACGAACGCCAGCAATCAGGCCGAATCAGTGACCACCTCCGCCAACGAGGATGCCGCACAACTGCGCTCCGAAACTGCCAAGACCATCACCGAACAGCGTCAGACCGTCGAGCTTGAGCTCAGCAACGCGCGCGAAGAGCACACCAAGAAGATGGCTTCCGAACGCTCCACTCAAGAGCGCGAAATCGCCGACATGAAGGCGGAGGCGACCCAGCAGGTTGCCGCAATGCGCAAAAGCGCCAATGAGGAGATCACCAAGCTTAAGTCTGATTCCAACGATCAGATTGAGGCGGCGCTCGCCGAGGCCAACAAGAAGCTCGCCGACGTGCGCGAGCAAGTGTCCAAGATGATGACCGAAGCCCAGCGCAAGGCCAGCGAAATCATTGATGCGGCCAAAACCAAGGGGCAGGAAATCACTGATGAAGCGCACCAGCACGATGAGCCAGGTCAACGCCGAGGTCGAGCAGATCCGTCACGACATCGCCGCTCAGCAGGATGAGGCCACGAAGAAGGTCAACGAACTGCTGCAGCACCTCGAAGAGCGTCGTGTGGCGGCCAAGCGGGAAGCCGATGAGTTGGTCGGTCAGGCCAAGAACACTCGCGACCAAGCCGATTCGTATGCCGCGTCCAAGCGCGAGGAGGCGGACATCCAGGCCGCCGCAATCGTACATAAGGCGGGCGAGGAAGCCGATGCGCAGATCGAGGAGCGTCGCGCCGCCGCCCAAAGCGAGCTTGACGGTCTGTCCAAGCGCATCGCCGATCTGCAGGAACGCGAGTCCGTCATCACCCAGCGTGTTTCGGAACTGCGTTCTATGTTCTCGCAGGCGTTCTCCGGATTCGCTTTCGGCGGTAATGCGGCGGCCTCTGGCCAGGATCAGGAAGCCGCTGCCGTGGCGGCATTGCCGGTGGTTGCGCCCGTCCCGGAAGTCAAGCCTGTACACAACGAGGCCGATGACCAGCCGGGTGAGTTGAGTGGAAACGAGTCGGCTGCCGACGATCACAATGAGACAGATGCGGCACCGGCTGATTCGGCTGATTCGGCTGATTCGGCTGATTCGGCTGCGCAGAATGAGCAGTCCGAATCGTCTGAGCCGTCCGAGCACCAGACACAGGGCGAACCGGAGGCCCCGACTCAGGAGAATCCAGCCGTATCTGAGCAGAACGGCGAATGACAGGCCTTCGATTAGACTACTAGCGGTAAGAATTACGGCACCTGCGCTTTCGAGCCAGGTGCCGTATTCGTTTGGATCTGCGCCACAAGCGCACCATCACAGAAGGAGTATGACATGAGTGAATTGACGCCTCTGACCGGCGAAGCATTGAATACCCTGCGCGGCGATTTCGCACAGAGCGGCACCAACCGTCTGGCCATGAACGCGGTGACCGCCGCCGGCATCGACAAGGTGGCTCGCAATTATGACCGCGCTCGTCTGATGCAGCGTCGTTTCTCCACCATCGTTGACAATGGCGAAGCCACCCATCAGGATCGCTCCGGCCGCTGCTGGCTGTTCAGCTCCCTGAACGTGGCCCGTTTCGTGGCCAAGAAGAACATGAACTTGAAGGAGTTCGAGTTCTCCCAGAACTACGCGATGTACTACGACAAGCTGGAGCGCGTCAACTACTTCCTTAAGGATGTGGCCGCTCTGGTGGCTGCCGGAGAGCCTTCCGACTCCCGCCTGATGCAGCACCTGCTCGCCGACGTGATGGGCGATGGCGGCCAGTGGACCATGGCCATGAACGTGTACAAGAAGTACGGCGCTGTGCCCAAGGACCTGTTCCCGGAGACCGAATCCTCCAAGAACACCGGTGAAATGAACATCCAGCTGCGCCACATGCTGCACACCGCCGTGGCGCACATGTACGCCGCTGACGGCGATGCCTCCAAGGTCGAGGCGATTATTGCCGACGCCACTGCTGCCGGCCACCGTATTCTGACCATCCACCTGGGCGAGCCGCCGGTTTCCTTCGACTGGGAATGGACCGACAAGGATGGCGAATTCCACCGCGACGGCGAGATTACGCCGGTTGAGTTCTGGAAGAAGTACGTGGGTCCGGCTGATCTTGAGGACTACGTGTGCCTGGTGGACGATCCGCGCACCGAGCACGCCAAGGGCAAGAAGATCGGCATCGAGCACCTCGGCAATGTGGCTGGCGGCGACGCCACCGAGTACCTCAACGTGCCAAACCAGTTCATGAAGGACTGCGTCAAGCAGATTCTCGTTGAGCAGGGCATTCCGGTATGGTTCGGTGCCGACTGCCACCCGTTCATGGACCGTGAGAACGGCGCTTGGGCCACCGACCTGTTCGAGTACGGCCGCGTGTACGACGTGGACTTCGATTTGGACAAGGAAGCCCGCGTGCGCTTCGGCGACTCCGCCATGAACCACGCCATGGCTTTCGCCGGCGTTGACGTGGCCGACGACGGCACCACCCGCCGCTGGCGCGTGGAGAACTCTTGGGGCGCCAAGATCGCCGACAAGGGCTACTTCACCATGTCCGACGACTGGTTCACCGAATACGTCTACGAGGTAGCCGTCCCGAAGGCCCTGTTGCCCGAGGAATACCAGAAGGCCCTCGAAGAGCCAGCCACCATGCTCCCCGCATGGGATCCGATGGGCGCTTTGGCCTGACTTCGTCAGCCTCCCGGAATCGGCCTGACGGCCAATGCTGTGTTTTCTCGCAGCCTGTCGGCTGCTAGGGTCTCTCCCTCTGTCAGCGCGAAGCCGCTGACAGAGGGAGAGACCGCGGTCGCAGGCCGCACAACAACACAGCATCGCCGCAGGCGAGTCCACACAGGCGAGTCCACCCAAAGTCCATAACTGCCGGCCCAACAAGCAGTCCCCGTAACAAACTGCTATAGTTGGGCTTTTGCGTCTATGGCGACATACCGACAGTACGTATACAAGGAAAGGAGTCGAGCAATGGCAGCACTACGTGGTCCGGATAGTTCCGAGGATGAACGTCGTTTGGGGGAGCAGGCCGTCTTTCCTGAGACCGTCGATGTCAACATTCGTCAGCTTGACCCCATTCCCGCGCCGCGTGCTTTCCTCAGGGAGCAGCCGCTCACCGATGAGATGAGCGAGCTCGTGCTCCACTCGCGGCAGGAAATCCGCGATGTGCTCAACGGCCGCGACGACCGACTGCTCGTCATCGTGGGCCCCTGCTCAATCCACGACCCGAAGGCCGCGCACGAGTACGCAGAAAAGCTGGCTGCCGTCAAGCGCGAGTTGGAAGACCGACTCGTGATCGTGATGCGCGTGTACTTCGAGAAGCCGCGCACCACCATCGGCTGGAAAGGCCTCATCAACGACCCCGATCTGGACGGTCGCTTCAATATTCGTAAGGGCATGTGGCTGGCCCGCAAGGTGCTCACCGACGTGCTGAGCCTCGGCCTGCCCGCCGCCACCGAATGGCTTGACCCCATCACCCCGCAGTACATCTGCGACGCGATCAGCTGGGGTGCCATCGGCGCGCGTAACACCGAATCCCAAGTCCACCGCGAACTGGCCAGTGGCCTGTCCATGCCGGTGGGCTTCAAGAACTCCACCGACGGCTCCATCAAGGCCGCCGCCGATTCCTGTTTCGCGGCCGGCTTCGAGCATCACTTCCTGTCCATTAACTTGGACGGTCGCGTGATTTCCGCCGAAACCAAAGGCAACCCGGATTGCCATCTGGTTCTGCGCGGCTCCAGCCACGGCCCGAACTACGATGCCGAATCCGTGCGTCAAGCTCTGGAAGACCTCAAGGTTTCCAAAGCGTCCGGCCCGAGCCAGCATGGCCTCGTCATCGATGCCGCCCACGGCAACTGCGGCAAAGACGAAAACCGCGAAGCCGAAGTCATCGAAGAGATCGCTGAGCGCCTGGCGCACGGCGAACAAGGCATCACCGGCGTAATGATGGAAAGCTTCTTGGTCGGCGGTCACCAAAAGCCGGCCCCGCTCGACCAGTTGGTCTACGGTCAGTCCGTCACCGACTCTTGCGTGCCGTGGGAACGCACCAACGAACTGCTGCACACCCTAGCCGACGCCGTCACCGCTCGCCGCTCGGCTAAATAGCTTTGTCTTTGTAAAAATGCTCACTGAGACCCACTCAGTGAGCATTTTTTGCCAATAACGGTGGTCATGTCAGTTTGTTCCCGTGACACCTTATCCTTGGGAAGGATACTGACCCAAGGAGAGATGTTATGCAGCAGCAGGAGGAAGCAGCACATTCGCTGCATCCGTTGCAAGTCGGTCCGCAGCCGTTGAACACCCCAGAAGAGCTTCGCGCCATTCGTCAGGCGATGGGGGAGGGGAAGAACCCGCTCGTTGCCACTGATGTGCCGCGTTGGGAAGATCAGGTGGGTGTCAGTCGCATCATCAACCGCCGCGTATTGGAGTTGGAGCCGCTGCCCACGCCCGCGCAAGTGCTCGCTGAACTCCCGCTGACTGATCAGGCTCAGGAAATCGTCGCCTACTCGCGTGATGAGATTCGCGCGTGCCTGTACGGCCAAGACGACAGGCTGTTGGTCATCGTCGGCCCCTGTTCGGTTCATGACCCGAAGGCCGCGCTGGACTACGCGCGCCGATTGGCCAAGCTGAAAGATGAGCTCGGTGAACAGCTGCTCATCGTCATGCGCGTGTACTTCGAGAAGCCGCGCACTACCATTGGCTGGAAGGGCCTGATCAACGACCCGGATATTGATGGCAGCCACAATATTCGCAAGGGCCTGTTGCTTGCTCGCAAAACCTTGCTTGGTGTGCTGAAGGAAGGATTGGCGGCCGCCACGGAATTTCTGGAGCCCACCAGCCCGCAGTTCATCTCGGACGCGGTGAGTTGGGGCGCCATTGGTGCGCGCAACACGGAAAGCCAGATCCACCGCCAATTGGCCAGCGGGCTTTCCATGCCGGTCGGCTTTAAGAATGCCACTGACGGCTCGGTGAAGGCAGCGGTCAACGGTTGCTTCGCCGCTGCTCAGCAGCACACGTTCTTCGGCATTGACCATCTGGGGCGTGCCTGCGCAGTCGAGACCCTTGGCAACCCGGACTGTCATGTGGTGTTGCGCGGCTCGATTCACGGCCCGAACTACGATGCCGAATCCGTGGCCAAAGCCATGGAAGACGTACGCGCCGAAATGCCCGCCGAATCCGCAGCCTCGCATGGTCTGATTGTTGATTGCTCGCACGGTAACTCCGGCAAGGACGAACATCGTCAGGCCGAAGTCGTGCGCAATATTGCCAGCAGAATTGCAGCTGGCGAACAGGGTATTACCGGCATCATGATGGAAAGCTTTATTGAAGGAGGCAATCAGAAGGCCGCGCCGCTTGATCAGCTGGTCTATGGCAAGTCGATTACTGACAAGTGCATCAGCTGGGAAGAAACCGAGGCCTTGCTGCGCGAGCTTGCGGAAGCCGTAGCCACACGGCGTTGGCACTGAGTTGCGTCATCGGCTCTCTCGCGGGAGCAATGCAACGAAACGTCTCTACCCCTCAGCCTGCCATTCGGCGGCCATCTCCCCTGACAAGGGGAGCCGAAAGTGTTGTGAAAGGAACTTACGTATGGGTATGAAAACTGTAGCTATTATTGGCGCATTGGATGAGGAAGTGGCGCTGATCGCCAAATCGCTCACGCATGTGACGCACACCGCCAAGGGCAGCCTTGACATCGTGTCCGGCACGGTCGACTCCTTCGGTTCTGACGTCATCAAGGTTGCCGCAACGGTAGGCGGCATGGGACTGGTCAATGCGGCCGCCACCACGCAGCTGCTGATTGACGAGATTGCCCCGGACGCCGTGATTTTCAGCGGCATCGCCGGCAACCTCAACACCCACCTGCACATCAACGACGTGGTGCTCGGCGGCACCCTGCGCTACCTCGACACTGACATGCGGCTCGTAGGCCAGTGGAAGCCCGGCACTGCGGACGCTCCGGTGGAGGAATTCCACTCTGA
>ENA-OVFU01001166-OVFU01001166.1-human-gut-metagenome-genome-assembly--contig:-NODE-1166-length-12788-cov-5.139323_pt1 | contig 12788 bp, 9 predicted proteins | sample MGYA00237764_ERZ505407 | MGnify/ENA primary metagenome ERZ505407 (study PRJEB26158, sample SAMN06016366) | human gut metagenome | biome: human gut; feature: ankylosing spondylitis patient; material...
CGCCAGCTCCTCGTTGTATACCGATACAACGACCGAAAGCAGTTTAGTCATAAATTTTGATCTCCATATCGGAATGTTCCGGAATCTGTTTTTCCTCCGGCGGAAGCTTCATGTAGTCGCCGTAAAGCTGCGTCAGAAGCTCATCCCAGCCGACCGGAGCGTAGAACCTTGTGTCCTCAAAAGGCATCTCAACGACCTCATCGTCCCACTCTCTCTTCATCTCCACATAGAACCAGTTCGGCGCGTAACCCGTGTAGAAATATAACGGGCGCTCTTTCCTGCTGTCCATATGGCACAGGGCATTCCACAGCTTCCAGATCACCGGGAATGGGATCAGCTTTCCGATGGTCGCGAGAACTGCCACAAAAAGCTTCATAACGCCCTTGTAATCGCTGTAATCGATCTCATACCGGTGTCCCAGGGCAAATCCATAGAGAACGCAGTGGGAGAGCTTTGTGAGCTTCTTCGCGAGCTTTCCCTCCGGAAGTCCGTCCACGATGAATAGGTCCACGTTCAGGCGGCTGATCTTATCGTCATAGAACTCCATCTTTCCGGAGTCCTCGAACTTCTGGCTCTTATTGTATGTCACACGGGAGATAAAGTCGTAGAACGCCTTTCCGCCATGGTACTCGTTCGGCTCCACAAAGGACATGTCCTCCGGCAGCTCCCGTCTTACGACCTTCGCGAACATCTCATAGTTCTTTCTCGTGAACATGACATCCACATCGTCATCCCACGGGATAAATCCGCCGTGGCGGACTGCGCCAAGGAGTGTACCGGAGTCCAGAGCATATTTGATCTTATACTTTCTGCAGATCCGGTCGATCTCCTTTAAAAGCTTTAAGTTGACCTCATGGACTTTCGTCAGGTCAAAGGATTTTTCTCCGCTCACTGTAACAGCCCCTCTTTAATCACTTTTGCCATATAGTCGATCTTTTCGTCTGTCATTCCCGGATAAACGCCAACCCAGAAGGTGTCGCTCATGATCCGGTCCGTATTTTCCAGGGTTCCTACTACGCGGTAGCCCTTTTTCTCTGCTCTCATCTCGTCGAAGCACGGATGCTTGATGAGGTTTCCGGCAAACAGCATTCTCGTCTGGATGCCTTTGCTCTCGATGTACTGGACGAGTTTATTTCTGTCAGTTCCCTCTTTACATGTGATCAGGAAGCCAAACCAGCTTGGTCTGGAATTCTCAGCCGGTACCGGAAGGATCAGACGGTCCTCTGTCTCAGCGAGAGCTGCTCTCAGGCGGTCGAAGTTGTGGCGTCTGCGCTCCACGAAGGTCGGGAATTTCTCGAGCTGGGCACATCCGATGGCTGCCTGGAGGTCTGTGGCTTTCAGGTTATATCCGAAATGGGAATATACATATTTGTGGTCATAGCCAAGCGGAAGCTCACCGTACTGTCTGTCAAAGCGGTGTCCGCAGAGGTTGTCATGTCCGGACGGGCAGACACAGTCACGGCCCCAGTCGCGGAAGGAACGGATGATCTTGTTTAACAGCGGATTGTCCGTGTAAACGGCTCCGCCCTCACCCATGGTCATGTGGTGCGGCGGATAGAAGCTGGATGTTCCGATATCGCCTACGGTTCCGGTGAATTTCTCCTCACCGTTGACGGTGTATCTGGAGCCTAACGCGTCGCAGTTGTCCTCAACGAGCCACAGGTTATGTTTCTCACAGAATTCCTTCACTGCCTTTAAATCGAACGGGTTTCCGAGTGTATGGGCGATCATGACTGCCTTTGTCTTATCGGAAAGTGCCGCCTCTAACTTTGTGACATCGATATTGTACTGCGGGATCGTCACGTCAACGAACACCGGGACAGCGCCATACTGGATCGCTGGAGTTACGGTGGTCGGGAAACCTGCCGCAACAGTGATGATCTCGTCCCCGCGCTTTACACGGCGCTCGCCGAGAAGCGGGGATGTAAGTGTCATGAATGCGATCAGATTTGCGGAGGAACCGGAGTTTACGAGGGCGCAGTAGCGCACACGAAGGTACTCCGCGAGTTTTTTCTCGAACTCATCCGTGTAACGTCCGGATGTAAGCCAGAACTCCAGGGAGCTGTCCACAAGGTTTACCATCTCCCTGCTGTCGTACACACGGGACGCATACGGAATACGGTCTCCCTCATGGAATTCCTTTTTCTGGTTATGGAATTTATCGGCATATTCGGCTACGAGGTCAAGGATCTCTTTTCTTGCCTCCGCCTCTGTCTTGTTTTCAAACATAACTTTTTCCTTTCCTGATGATACAGCAGACCAATTTCTGAACTCGTTCCTGCTGTATACAATGTTTCATTTGCCGGGAAGTTTCTGCACGCACCTCCAGGTTTCCTGTCTTTTTCAAATAGTGGACGATTTTCTTCTGTTCTACTGGAACATCTCCTTGATCTGTCTGTCCATGACAGCCACAACATCGCCGTTCTTCTCATACTCCTGGCACCACTCAACAGTGAGTCCGATGGCTTCCTTCACGCCATAACGCGGATGCCATCCAAATGTGGTCTTCAACTTGGAGCAGTCGAGTTTTAAGAAGTTTGCCTCGTGAGGACCTCCGTCGCTCTTGTTTTCCCAGGAAAGTCCATTTCCCCAGGCGCTGCAGAACATGTCCACAAGCTCACCCGTGGTCACGCAGTCCTTGTCATCCGGTCCCACGTTGTAGTATCCGGAGTATTTTCCGTCCTCATACTGGGCCTTCGCAACCATGAGATATGCCGCTAACGGCTCCAGCACATGCTGGTACGGGCGGGTAGAATGCGGATTGCGGACAACGATCGGCTTTTTCGCCATCGCCGCGCGGACGCAGTCCGGAACGATACGGTCATTCGCGAAGTCGCCGCCGCCGATGACATTTCCCGCACGGCAGGTTGAGATCGCGCAGTGTCCGTCCGCAAAGAAGGACTTCCTGTAGCTGTGGGTCACAAGCTCGGAACATGATTTACTGTTGGAATACGGATCATATCCGTCCAGACGATCCACCTCGCGGTAGCCGTACTCCCACTCCCTGTTCTCGTAGACCTTATCCGTCGTCACATTTAAGAAGGACTTCACGCACGGATTCAGGCGGACACACTCCAAAATATTGACGGTGCCAATGACGTTCGTCTCGTAGGTGTAGACCGGATCCTTATAGGAGTCCCGCACGATAGGCTGTGCCGCCAGATGTAAGACGATCTCCGGTTTTGTATCCTCGAATACCTGCTTTAAATGGGCGAGGTCCCTGATGTCACCGATGACAGAATTCATCTTACCCTCAAGACCTGCCATGTTGAACAGTGCCGGGTCTGTCGGCGGGTTTAAGGAATATCCTGTGACCTCCGCCCCCGCGTTTACAAGGATCCTGGAAAGCCAGGTTCCCTTAAAGCCGGTATGTCCGGTTACGAGGACCTTCTTTCCTTTATAAAAGTTAAATACTTCTTCCAAATTCATTTTCGTATCTCCATTTACGGATTTTTGCTCTCCGCGCAGCCGTTTTCTGCGATCCTCACAGCGGCTTCCGGAAAGCAGGCGTGTGAACTATTCCCAGATTTTCCACGGAGCGTTTCCGGACTGATACATCACCTCTAACTGCTGTTTCTCGCGCTGGGTATCCATACACTTCCAGAATCCCTCGTGGCGGTATGCCATAAGCTCGCCGTCCTTCGCGAGGTTTCTTAACGGCTCCTGCTCGAATACGGTGGAATCGCCCTCAATGTAGTCGAATACACCCGGGTTCATGACCATGTAACCGCCGTTGATGAGACTTCCGTCATCATCGTCCTTCTCGCGGAAGGAATTGATCTTTCCGTTCTCCTCAAGGTCAAGGACGCCGAATCGCTGTCCGATATTGACTGCCGTGATGGTAGCGATCTTTCCGTGGCTTCTGTGGAATTCCTCCAGTGCCTTTAAGTCGATATTTGCAAGGCCGTCGCCGTATGTCAGCATGAACGGCTCATTTCCCACATACTCTTTGATCCTCTTTACACGTCCGCCGGTCATGGTGTTGAGTCCTGTGTCGATCAGAGTCACCTTCCACGGCTCCGCATAGTTGTTGTGGACCTTCATGCTGTTGTTCGCAAGATCGAAGGTCACGTCGGATGTGTGAAGGAAGTAATCCGCAAAGAACTCCTTTACCACATACTGTTTGTATCCCAGACAGATGATAAATTCGTTATACCCGAACTGGGAATAATATTTCATGATATGCCACATGATCGGCTTCTCACCGATCTCGATCATCGGCTTTGGTTTTAAATGGCTCTCCTCACTGATCCTTGTTCCGAATCCTCCTGCCAGGATAACTACTTTCATAGGTCTACCTCCATATATTCCAACCGTTTTCTTTGAGGACCGTAAGCGCTTCCCGGCATCCCGGTTTGTGATATTCCAGCGCGTCCTCCAGTGTTTTGTCTGACTCGTTTTCAAAATTTAATAAGATCTGTTTTACTTCGTCCCGGTTATGTTCTTTCCGGTACTTTCCGAAGCGGAATTCCTCCTCCGTCGTCATCACGTTTCCGATGAGGAACACGGCGGCGAGGGCGATCGATAATCTCTTTACCAGCTTTGACAAAGGATCCTTTTCAGTCCTGCTGATATGCTGTGCCCCTTTCGGCTCTGTGCCTCTGCTTTCCCTGCATTCTTCCTTTTTACAGAATCCGCACTTCGCAGCCAGAGCGAACGTAAGAAAGATTCCGATCACACCGATCTGATACTGCAGCGCATACCGGGAACTCATCCCATACTTGTCATTCGGCATAAAGATATACCGGCTCACAAGCACCATCAGGTGGTTCATACCACCGCCTGCCAGGAGCATCAGCGGCAGGATCGTCTGTTCCTCGATCCGGTAATAAAAATTCATCCACAGCGCAAAGAAATACGCAAACAGGACGATCACACCGACCGCGCACCAGACCTTCCCCGGAATCCCTGCAAAGCTCCTGTCAATCAATTCTACTCCAAAAACCATGGAAGCAAAAGACTTAAGAAGAAATTTAATAAAAAATTTCGGATCCTGTCGGAAAGCCGTAAAGAGCGGCACATTTACCGCCCCCGAATACTCGTAAACCGCCTGGGAGTTGCTCCAGAGGTAAATGAGAAACGGAATGACTGCCACTGCGATCAGGGCGATCACGCGGGCGGTTCCGATTCCGGCAAGATCATCTGAAATTACACCGATCACGCCAGCGTTTTCCCTGCCTTTGCCCGATACGTTTTTCCTATCCGTACTGCTTAAATTCTGTCTGTCGGCCTTTGCCTGATATTTTCCAGATAAACTCTTTGCAATTACAATATCGCGCACGTAAATAAACAGGTACGCCATCACGATCGTCACCGTGTAGATCGCGCAGTACGGTCCCGCCGCCCCTATGGTGATCACAAACGGCAGTACAAAGAGAAGTACAAGCTCCGATTTCTTCGCGTTTCGGAATCCCTTTTCGTACACCTGATCCAGCAGGGCATAATTCCAGAAAAACAATCCGAATGCCAGGAAATGCGCCCATCCGGTTCCGTTGTACAGCATCTCCCACTTATTGAGGCTGAACATAACGATCATCATCGCCGCGTACCAGACCGGGCAGAGTTCCTTTTTCCTGCTGTACCGGCCGATGACCAGGGCGGAGAGTCCAAATCCGAGGATGCCCATGATCCGGTCCACAGTGACGCTGTATCCAAAGATCATGACATTCAGTCCGCGCTCTAAGAAGTTCACCGGAATTCTTGTGAGCAGATCCGCCACAAAAAACTTATCCGGGTTCCACACGTCCGGCAGATAGGAATTGATGAGCCGGATATAATCGGAATACACCATGTCAATGGCGGAGCGCCTGATATATGCCAGATAAAAAATCATCCCCAGAACTGGAAGTCCGATATAGACATAGCTTTTCTTATTCTTCATGATCTCCTCCGCCTGCTGCGGTTCTTCCTACGTTATTTCCTGCATGTTCCGCTGCCGGTCTTCTTTTCGGTCTGCGGCGGCGTCCCGCTGTCGGATCTGCTACGCCTTCATTCTGTGTCTGCCTTGCTGCAATATTCCCCTGCGTCCGCTTTTCCGCTTCTCCACTCTTCCGCTTCAATTGCGGTGCTGTGTTCTTCTTTGACTTTTCTGACTTCACTGTCTCTTTCTTATCAGTTCCCGCTGTCCATCCGCCGGTTGGCTGACTGAGTGTCACGATCCTCATGGAAGTCTGGGGCTGTACCTGGCGCGGTTGGCGATCTGTCTCTTTCCCATGACACACAGTGCGTTTTTCTGTCGGCTTTACCGTTTTTTCTGTCGGCTCTGCTATTTTTTCTGTCGGCTTTGCTGCCTTACTCTGCGGTGCAGTCTCGCGAACCATTCCTGCTGCCTCAGCCTGCTCTCTGGCTGCTTTCGCGCGCTTTCTTCTCTGACGCCTCTTCGCGGAAGAACTCAGCTTCTCCGGCTGGGCATTCTCTGCGGTCTTCTCTACAATCTTTACTTCCCTGCTCTGCTGGGCTTTATTGACCGCTGTTTTTACTTCTCTCTTCTGCTGAGTTCTCTCCGACGTCTCATTCTTTCCAGCTGCCTTCCCATTGCTGCCGTTCTGCGGCTTTCTCAATGTCTGCTTATTCTCAGTGCTTTTCTGTTCCGCCGTTTTCTTTCCCTCGGTCTTCTGAACCACTCTCTGATTGCCGCTTCCCTTTGCGTCCTGCCTCGCGTTCCCGCCACTGGTCTGCTTTCCGCCTTCACGCTTCCGGGCATGTCCCTGTCCGCTGTTCTTCGCCTGGCTTTTTCCTGCCTGACTCTGTCCTCCACTCTTTGACTGCCCCTGTCCGCGTCCTTTCATCTGTGCCACGGACGTCTTCTTCACGCTCGCCCCATGGCACCCCGTCTGGCTCTTTTTAACCGCCGGTCCTCTCTGTTTCCGCCGGTTTGCGTGGTGGTCAGCGACGATCCGCAGAACATCTTCCATATAATTGTACTGATTCCAGGCATCTTCCTTAGAAACATAGTTCTCATGAACCGCCTTGTTTCCGATCACGCGGATCTCGTTCAATTCCCACTTTCCGACCCGGTCCAGATACCCATTCTCGTCGAGCCACCATCCAAACTGCTGGAATGTCATGACTCTCTGACGCTTTCTCCCGTTCATCCGGTAAGTTTCGCGCTGTCCTCTTCCATCCGGACCGCTCTTGGCGTTCGCCATCGCCTGGGCAGAATTGTCGAGCTCGATCCCATTAAATTCCGCCACCAGCTTCAGAAACAGTTCCAGATTCTGGCGGCCCTTTACCATAGCCGCATTATACTCCCCGCGCCGCAGCCATTGCTTTTCCTTCTTTAATTCCCGCTTTACGGGAGCAAGATGGGCGATCATGTTCCTCTTTCTCCGGAAAAATCCGATCACGAGGATCAGGACCACTGCAATGGCAAATCCCACGGTCATGGGAGCCAACTGCTGTCCATTCATTTTCTGATTCTCCTTTTTTCTCCGTAACAGCCATGCATCATCATGTCCGGCAGCCGCTGCACTTTTTTCGTGAAACCTTCAGATAAGCGGTTCCCTCAGATATCGCGCAGCTGCTGCCGCGGCTGCTTACTGGTCGACTACCTTCACGACCATTGCCAGATTTTCTTCCCCGCGGTGTTCCCGCGCACCTTTCACATAAAAGTTGCACGAAAACTCCAGCGTAAATCTCTGATACGGTGCGGCTGGGATTTCGTAGTACATCGTATTGTCCGTAAATACAAGGTCATCCATCTGCCGTCCGTTCACCTTGATCTTACAGGTCTCGCCGCCTGTAAGTTTGCCGGGGTAATAGCACTTCAAGGTCAGCTTGCTGCTCTCCCCGTTTGTCAGAACGATCTTTGCGTTCTCATCGATCCACCCGTCCGCATAGCTTCCGAACGGCGTGTCGAATCGCTGCCGCTTCACGATCTCCGTCACATCGTTGTATGCGTTGTGCTCCGGATCCTCACACAGGATCACCATGTCATCCGTGATCTCTTTGAGATCCATGTCACTGTCGATAAACTGGAGCTTCGGAATATTTATTTTATCTTTTGCATATACTTTCAGGAATGTTTCAGCATTAAAATCACTGATCTCAAAATCCTTCCCGATGATGTAGATCTCCTTGTCGAAGATATCGTCCCCGTATGTTCCGTATGTCTTCTCCGCCAGGGAATTATACTGGCTCTGGGGCGCCCACAGATACAGGTTGTCCCAGTTGTCCCGGTAATATGTCTCCACCGGGAAGATCAGGCAGCCGTACAGCAGCACCAGGATCCCCGCCTTCCCCATCACCCGTGACAGGTAGGCAAAGAACAGAAGCGCCGCCGCGTAAGCCACATAGACCCAGCGCATCTCCACACGGATCGTCACGCTGGAGCTGCCGATGCAGAGTGTGATAAACACAAGGAACAGCACCGCGTTCTTTAAATGGCAGACGATCTCATCCCGCGCCCGGATCATACCGATCACAGCCGCCAGAACGCCGACACCCAGAATTGCCTCCGCCGCCAGAATAAGATTTTTGATTCTATCCGGGCTGTCCGCAAACGGTTCGATACAGAGGTGGAGCGGTCCGGAGTTTCTCCCAAACACGAGTCCCACCTGGTTCAGTGCCTGTCCAATGGCGTCCGTGAACTTAAAAGTATCTGCCACGTCAGTTCCGCCGGTTCCCGCCGGTGAAAGCGTTCCGATAGTGTAAAGGCGGATCATCTGGATCGCGCCGAACACGAAAAGCGTGATCACGAAAAGCAGGAACTTCGGGAGATGGAAACCAACCTTCTCCTCAGCCGCTGCTGTGCGGGCCGCCGCCTCTTTTTTATTCTGCGCCCCGCGGCTCTGTCCTCTTCTTCGGCTTCGTCTCGGCTCCGCGGCGCGGTTCGGTTCACTATTTCTCCCTGTCTCCGCTGTCACAGTCTCCGGCGCCAGTCCCTTTCCAAATCCGAGGGCTACTGCCAGAAGCAACAATGGAAGAAGCGCCATATACCGTTCGTGAATGAAGCAGACTACAAAATACAAGAGGTTTGCCATGAGAAAGGCCCCCGTTTTTTTCTCATTCACATACCGGTACAGAAACCACAGTATCCCCAGCGCTGCCCAGAGCGCCAGGCTCTCCATCAGACCGTAAAACTGACCGATCTGATAATATGCCATTCTGGATGACAGGTAGAGAATCCCCACAGCGAAGCTTATGATCCTTCGCCCGTCGCTGAATGACACCGCCATCCTGTAAATGCTGTATGCGATTCCCGCGTTCAGGATGATGTTGAATGGAACCATCCATTCCACATATCCCCCGATGAAGAAAAGCTCCAGCCAGGACGCCAGATAAAACAGAAAGCGGAAGCGGCTGCTGCCCATTGGGAATACATACTCCGTAAATGACTGGTTCCTGTAGCAGGACCAGAGATACAGGTCATCCATGTAAAGTCCCTTTAATTCCACTCCCCGGTTGATCCAAAATCCAAATCCCAGAAAGATCGCAAAGATGAGGAGCTCCGGGCTCCACCTCCTCCACACTTTCAGGATCTTCTCCTGTAAATTCATGTCTTATCCCCTTACTGCTGTTCTCCGGGCCAGTATTTTTCAGTAAACTCCGCTAAAAGCGCCTCACTCTCCTCCTCGGTGAGGTTCTTCGGATCAGACGAGAATACCGCAAGCCCGTTTCCGTTTTCATACAGGAGATCCATAAGATACCCCTGTTTTAAGAGACCTGTCACGTTCCGGAATCCATCCGTTCCAGGCTTTAAGTATCCGCTTCCGAGATAGATGTAATCTACTCCCGCGAATGTAAAGAAGTCCGCCAGCGCCTCCGGGCTGGATGAGAGATTAAAGTTTCCGCCGCTTCCCTCAATGTCCGTGTAACTCTGGGTGCTGCACGGGAACCTCAGCATTTCCGGCTGCTCACCGAATACGACGACGCGGTTTCTCGGGTTCTCCGCCAGGATATCCCATATCTTCTCATTTCCGTAGAAAGCAAGCAGTTCATGGGACTCTTCCATATGATCATAATATCCCTTGTGGATGAACTTCACCGGTGTCAGTCCCAGGGTTCCGCCCCAGTTGCTGACCGCCGTGATGGTCACATTAAAGAGAATAAACGGTACCAGCATCCTGCATATGGATCCGCGCAGGAAACCGCTCTTTAATTTTCCTACCACAATCACCGCCATGATCGCTGACAGCACATAGAGAAGCAGGAAATAGTTGCCGTCCACCTGCCATAACAGGTAAAGAGCCATGAGACTCATGAGTCCGTTCGTCACAAATACCAAGGCCAGGCAGATCAAGGTATTTTTCTCTTTCTGCCTCGATCTTCTCACATCCGCCAGCACCGGCAGACAGACGAGAAGAAGAAAGAGCAGAAGCAGCGGTGTGCTCCAGGCAATCCGCACATGGGCCATGTCCTCGCCCACAGGGGCCATGAGGACACCATAAATTCTCTTTAAAATGTGCTTTAGTCCCTCGATTGAGATCATGGATCCGCCGTTCGACGGCAGACTTTCAAACCGGTACGGGTACCTCACGGTAAATCCGAGGGCCGCCCAGATCGAGTTAAACACAGATGTCAGCGGAAGTCCCGTATGCAGCCATGTCCGGTACCAGATGAGAAGCCACATCGGGATCATATAAATACAGGAAGGAAGAAAACTTCCCTTCAGTCGGAATTTCAGCTGTCTCGTGAGCAGGATATAAAGCCCCGCCGTTCCAGCGGCCACCGTTGAAAATACAAGTGCCGTTGGCTTTAACACAAGCGTCATCAGGTAGGCGTCCACCGCTAGCACGAGATACGCGCTCCTCTGTCTGCGGATATAGAGCAGAAGAAACAGCAGCAGTACAAGCTGCATAAACACCGTCATGGAATCCGTCTTTGCCGTGATGGACATGTTCATGATTCCCGGAATGCAGGAGAGAAGTGTCATGCATCTCACCGCATACCTTCTTCCGACAAACAGCTCCACGATCTGTCCCGCCGCGATCAGAGTGCCGACAGTCATCCAGATCTGGAAGCTCAGGAAAAATCCGTAGGACGGCAGCCCGGAGATCGGTAAAAGCAATGTCTCAAGGCCTTTCGAATAGGTGTACACCACATTGACCATTCCGAGATTTTCATAGATTCCGCCGCCGTTGTCCAGAACATACTCATTCCGCAGTCCGTAATGGAGGGAATCGTAGTCGGCACAGATATTCATTCGTCCCGCCTGCAAAAGGATCATGGCGAACATGAGCGCGATACAGATGGACATCTCCAGGGAGATCCTGGTTCTCTGCGGCACGCGTTTCCACGGCATTCCGCTATCTCCCGCCGCCCTCAATTCCATCATCCGGTACCCAGCCAGAAGTCCAGCGATGACCACTGTGAGAAACCGGAAGCTTGTGATCCCACATCCGAAAAACAGGGATCCCAGGCAGAACAGGCATATCATAAATCCACTTCCAAGAAGGAAGTCCGCCAGCCCTGTGATCACATGGTACTCCCTCCATCTGTGCTCACGGTCCATCCCTCTGCGGATCCGTGCGCCGAGCATCAAAAGCACCAGCACATACGTGCCTGACAGGATCATCGCCGTGAATGCCTGATGGATCCAGAGAAATCCGGCTGTGATGAGAAGTACCGCACCTGTCCGGATCCGGTTCGATTCAATTTTCCAGATCGTGAACAGATATAAAAAGAACAGCACCGCGATCTCCGTCAGAAGGTCGATGGTCTCCGTTCTTCTGAGCCTGATCCCGTCTACGCCTGTCACATAAACCTGTCCGATGGCAACTAACAGTGCGGGTACCGCCGCCAATGCCAGAATAATTAACGAGGCACATTCCCGTCTCTTCATAATTTTCCCCCGGTTGCGGTTCTTCTCCGGCATGATTCCTGCTGTCTGCCCATTCGCACATCCGGATATCGTCCGCAGGCATTCATAGGATTTTTCAACATCATGCAGACATGTATTATCATATCGGTACTATTCCGCATAAAATCTGTCTTCCAGCATCAGGCAGAGCGCATGGTAGATCGGCAGGTGGAGTTCCTGGATCTTATAGGTCTCCTGCTCCGGCACGATAATAGCGACATCTGCGAGCTTTGCGAGCTTTCCGCCTGTCTTTCCCGTAAGACCGACAACTTTAAGTCCCTTTGCCTTTGCGGTCACAGCGGCATACATCACATTCTCAGAGTTTCCGGAGGTGCTGATTCCGAGGAACACATCCCCTGCTTTTCCGTAGCCGTTTAACTGCTGTGCGTAAGAGAGCATTCCATCCACGTCGTTTGCGAATGCTGAGGAGAGAGCCGCATGGTTTGTGAGGGCGATGGCCGGGAGCCCGCCCTGAAGCTTTTTCGCCAGTTCTTCCCCTCTCTCCGGGTCTGTCTGCTTTAACGCCTCGGCGAGTTCCGCAGATACCGGGCGACGCTTTACAAAACCTTTCATCAGCTCTCCGACGATATGGTCAGAGTCTGCGGCACTTCCGCCGTTTCCGGCGATCAGAAGCTTTCCTCCGTCCTCATAGCATGTCTCCAAGATCTTGTATGCATCCTCGATCTGCCCCTTTACGGATTCCAGAACCGGGTATCTCTTTACTAATTCTTCAATCATTTCTTTCTCCTTTTTGTCCCGCCCGATCATTGATACGCATAATGGGCAGGCAATGCCATTTTCATGCTATCCATTTTAACACATAAGCGCCTGTCTTTCCACCGCCAAATTACTTACAATCGCCCCAAAATGAAAAGAATGTGCCTTAGCACATTCTCGCGCCTCGCGCGGCCGCTTGCGACAATCTACATCTTTGCGCGAGTGTGCATCTTTGGCACGTCAGTGCCTTTTTATGTAACGGGGAATTCCT
>ENA-OVFU01001169-OVFU01001169.1-human-gut-metagenome-genome-assembly--contig:-NODE-1169-length-12747-cov-3.537740_pt1 | contig 12747 bp, 11 predicted proteins | sample MGYA00237764_ERZ505407 | MGnify/ENA primary metagenome ERZ505407 (study PRJEB26158, sample SAMN06016366) | human gut metagenome | biome: human gut; feature: ankylosing spondylitis patient; material...
TGGGAATGCAGATCCGCCCGGGACAGAAGGTGGTCTGTGACGGAAAGCCGGTGGGAGAGAAGGAAAAACCGGTATTCCTGATCGTAAATAAGCCCCGTGGGATCGTCTGCACGACTTCGGATAAGGATCATGCAGAAAATATCGTCGAGTTTTTAAACTATCCCCAGAGGATCTATCCGGTCGGACGTCTTGATAAGGATTCCGAGGGACTTCTCCTGATGACAAATCAGGGAGATATCGTCAACAAGATCCTGCGCGGCGGAAATGCACATGAAAAAGAGTACGCGGTGGCTGTCGATCATCCGGTGACGGAAGAATTTTTAAAGCAGATGTGCGAAGGCGTCCGCATTGAGGATCTCGACGTGACGACAAAGCCATGCCGCGCGTGGAAGACCGGAAGCCACACGTTTCATATCGTCCTGACGCAGGGATTAAACCGACAGATCCGCCGGATGTGCCGTGCGCTCGATTATCATGTGATGAATCTGAAACGCGTGCGTATCATGAACATCCAGCTGGGTACATTAAAGCGCGGGGAGTACCGGGAGCTGACGGAAAAAGAGCTGAGCGATCTGATGAAACTGGTGGAAGGTTCGACGAATCTTCCGGCGAGAGAAGCTGCGAAGATCGGAAAACTGGTGGATCCGGCAAAAGCGGCCAGAAAAACAGCCCGCTCCGGATATCAGGGAAAGAAGAACGACAGGAAACCGTTTGTAAAAAATGGTGAGAGAAAGCCGTTCGAGAAGAAGAGCGGAACCGGAAAGGTCTGGAGAAATGTCCGCGAGGACAGCGAAAAGAAGCCGGAAAAGAAAGCCCCCGCATCCCCGGAAAGCTGGAAACCGGGTGCGCCGGAGCGCAAGGAGCATAAAATATGGACGACAAGATCAAGAGGATGAAGGAGCTGATCCCGCTTCTTTCCGAGGCCGCAAAGGCCTATTACCAGGAGAGCCGCGAGATCATGAGCAACTTCGAATATGACAGGCTTTACGACGAACTCCTGAAACTGGAACAGGAGACAGGTACGGTGTTTGCCGGAAGTCCGACCCAGAAAGTCGGATATGAAGTCTTAAGTGAACTTCCGAAAGAGCGCCATGAGCGGCCGATGCTTTCTCTGAATAAGACGAAAAGCGTTGACGAGCTCCGGGAATGGCTCGGCGGGCAGAAAGGACTTTTGTCCTGGAAGATGGACGGGCTGACTGTGGTCCTGACATATGAGGACGGGATTCTCGCGAAGGCGGTCACACGCGGAAACGGTGAGATCGGCGAGGTCATCACGCCGAATGCCCGGACGTTTATCAATATTCCGACCTCAATCCCGTATAAGGGTCAGCTGATCCTGCGCGGGGAAGCGGTCATCAGTTATTCGGATTTTGAAAAGTTAAACGATTCCATCGCAGATGTGGATGCAAAGTACAAGAATCCGCGAAATCTCTGCAGCGGTTCCGTACGCCAGCTGAACAGTGAGATCACGGCATCCAGAAACGTCCGTTTTATGGCGTTTGCACTGGTGCGGGCGGATGGTGTTGACTTTAAAAATTCGAGAAAAGAGCAGTTTTTGTGGCTCTCCGGCCTGGGATTTGAGACGGTCGAGTTCGTGGAGGTGACGGCGGAGACACTCTCCGATGCAGTCCGCGGATTTGCGGAGAAGATCGAAGATTACGATATCCCGTCGGATGGTCTTGTACTGCTTTATGATGATATCGCCTATGGACAGTCGCTTGGGCGGACGGCGAAATTCCCGAGGGATTCCATCGCTTTCAAATGGGCGGACGAGATCCAGGAGACAACGCTTTCCTACATCGAGTGGAGTGCGTCGAGAACAGGACTCATCAATCCGGTCGCCGTGTTCGAACCGGTGGAGCTTGAGGGAACGACGGTGAGCCGCGCCAGTGTCCATAACATCAGTATCATGGAAGGACTGGAGCTGGGGGCCGGGGACCGGATCACGGTCTACAAGGCGAACATGATCATCCCACAGATCGCGGACAACCTGACAAGAAGCGGCGTCCGTGATATCCCAAAGATCTGTCCGGTCTGCGGCGGGGCGACGGAGATCCGCAGTGTGAATGATGTGAAGTCCCTCTACTGCACAAATCCGGAGTGTCAGGCGAAAAAGATCAAGAGTTTTGACCTGTTTGTGAGCAGGGATGCGCTGAATATCGACGGACTTTCCGAGATGACGCTGGAGAAGTTTATCGCAGCGGGATTCATCCATGAATTTGATGATATTTTCCATCTGGAGCGTCACCGCGATGCCATCGTGACGATGGAGGGATTCGGGGAGAAATCCTATGAGAATCTTATCCAGGCGGCGAAGACTGCGTCCCATACGACGCTGCCGCGGCTGATCTTTGGACTCGGGATCGCGGGGATCGGTCTTGCGAATGCGAAAGTGATCTGCCGCCATTTCGATTTTGACCTGAACGCCATGCGCGGGGCCGATGCGGAGGAGCTTTGTTCCATCGACGGGATCGGCGGTGTGCTCGCGGATGCGTGGGTGAAGTACTTTAAGAATGATAAGAACAATGAGATATTGGATCATCTGCTGGCGGATCTGACTTTTGAAAATGAAGTGAGAAATGAGGAACAGACGCTGGCCGGAAAGACGTTCGTGATCACAGGCTCCGTTGAGCATTTTGCGAACCGCAAGGAACTGCAGGAGAAGATTGAGTCTCTCGGCGGAAAAGCCGCAGGCTCCGTGTCTGCGAAGACCAGTTATCTGATCAATAATGATGTGACATCCAATTCGTCAAAGAATAAGAAGGCAAGAGAACTTGGCATTCCGATCCTTTCCGAAGAGGATTTCCTGAAGATGATAGGAGAGGAAAAAAATGCCGATTAAAATACAGAATGGATTGCCGGCAAGAGCGATCCTTGAGAGTGAGAACGTATTTATCATGGATGAGGACCGTGCCCAGAGTCAGGATATCCGTCCGCTGGAGATCCTGATCTTAAACCTCATGCCGTTAAAGGAGGACACGGAGACACAGCTTCTCAGAGCGCTGTCAAACACCCCGCTGCAGGTGGAATGTACGTACATGACGATGTCGACCCATGAGTCGACGCATACCTCCGCGAGCCACTTAAATAAGTTCTATGTGACATTCCCGGAGATCCGCAAGAAACATTTCGATGGAATGATCATCACCGGAGCACCGGTGGAACTGATGGAGTATGAGGAGGTCAACTACTGGCCGGAGCTGACGCAGATCATGGAGTGGAGCAAGACGCATGTGACATCCACCATGCACCTCTGCTGGGGTGCGCAGGCAGGTTTATATTATCATTACGGAATCCCGAAGCACCTGATGAAAAAGAAGCTTTCCGGTATCTTTACCCAGAAGGCGCTGGACAAGCGGGTTCCGCTCCTGAGAAGTTTTGATGATTACTTCAAGTGCCCGCATTCCCGTTACACGGAAGTCCGCGAGGAGGATATCTTAAAGCATCCGGAACTCCGGATCCTCGCGAAATCCGACGAGGCAGGCGTATTCCTCGTGATGAATCAGGATGGCAGCCAGATCTTCGTCCAGGGTCACCCGGAGTACGACCGTATGACCTTAAACAACGAGTATCACCGCGATCTCAACAAAGGCTTAAATCCGGCACTCCCGGTCCACTACTATGAGCATGATGACCCGTTCTCTGTTCCACCGCTTATGTGGAGAAATATGGCGAATACGCTGTATACGAACTGGCTGAACTACTACGTATATCAGGTTACTCCGTATACGCTGGAGGAGGACACGGAGTAGTTAAAGTCGGTTTATTCACAAAAAATGTTACGATGTGTCAAATATGACGTATGATCATGCCGTGCTTGGTGAAAATCTGGAACTTAGCAAAGATGCAGCAAAGTGGTTTACGGAAGAAAAAGAGCGTCTTGAAAACAGGCAGGCAAGCAAAAAAGTCATGGACAGGATTCGCCCAATGTCAGAAAGAAAACGTCAGATGTTTTTAAGAGAAAGAGATTAGAAAAAATAAGAAGAGTTAGTAAGTCAGGCAGCCAGAGAATTGGTGAATATACAAAATATGGTGTAAGTACAATTTACAGACGATGAAAGCTAATTCTATGTCTGGTTATGATGGTGGCGGAGATCATTTCAACGATTGTTCCGGTATTGGCGGCTGCGATTGTGATGAACGTCGTTACGGTCCAAGAGGAAGCGGTGGTGGAAGCAATAAAGGGTAGGTCACATTGAACCTACCCCCCTAGCTACTTGACTTTTGAATGTCAAGGCTTTATAATCGGATCAGAAGCAATCAAGGATATTTGCGGTGTCCAGTGATTGAACTTTCGGAAACAATAAATTAGTTTCTTAGTGGAACAATGTAGGAAACGGCTATCCCCTATTTGCGGTAGGGAATAGCCATTTTTCTATTTACGGTGGTTATCTATGTAGGATAACGCCGCAAATATAACTAATAAAAGTGTTAAGACTTCCATTGTATTCATGGCATTACCCCCTTCCCGTTTCCAGAAAGGACAACCACCAGACTATCCCTATCACGTTCTAATCTGATCGAATATAAGTATATCATATTATGTCGGATGATGGAATAAGAGAAATAAAATCCAAATAAGCTTATCACGGGGAACCCCGTTGATATAGATTCTACACATTGGTAGAATACCAAGTTTCTGATTGATTGATGCGGAAGAGCTGTGGCCGGAAGGTCATGGCTTTTTCTGCAAAGAGAAATAATTATACGGCTGTATTAGAACGAGTGTATGGAATAAGTGAAGGAAGAATAATACACATTCATGGTTCATTACGAGATCATGAATGTGATCCGGTGTTAGGACACGGAAATATTGAAAGAATTGAGCAGATAGATGAAAGACTTGAAGAAGCAGGACGTATGTATGATGAAAAAGAAATAAGTATATGTAAAGTGATAAGAGACTATTATGAGAGCACATATAAGGATGTCAACCGTTATGTATATAAACTATCGAGGGTTAGTAACAAGAATATAGATGAAATATATGTTATTGGGCATTCGGTTGCAGAAGTAGATTTGCCATATTTCAGATATATAGAGAATTGCACACATCGTCAATCTAATTGGATTGTATATTTTTTTAAAAAAGAAGAAAAAGATAGAATATATAAAAACTTGATGGATTCTGGTATTCAGAAAAGTAGAATTCAAATGAAAGAAGCTAGTGAATTTTACAATTTGTAGTTTGAAACAGTAATTTGTTGAAAATTCAATGCCGGAGGATATTCAAAAGATGTACGATCACGCACATAAAGAATAATAAAGAAATGCCGCATATTTTCCCTTTAGAGACAAATATACGGCATTATTAGTATTCAAACGGAATTACTATGTCCTTCGGACAATCCTCATTTTTACAGTACAGCAGATAGGAAATTGCCGCTTTTGTATATTTGTTGGACTTAATTGTGTCCCAGTCTGATAATTTCTGCTGTTTTAGAAAAAACACAATTACAGAGCTAGTAATTGCTTTTTATGGGAAATAATGCTATACTGGTTCTGTATGTCGAAATATGGCATAAAACGGTAAGGATGGTAAACAGACCCATACGGAGACAACAAAGATGATAGATATACATGCTCATATTTTACCGGGAGTGGACGACGGCTCGAAGAATCCTTCGGAGACCGAAAAACTCCTAAAATTATCATGGAAGCAGGGAGTGACAGAAATCATTGCCACTCCACATTTTTCCCATCATACAGATTTTGCCGGACTTCGCGAGCGATACGAGCAGACAAAGGAAGCGGCACAACGAATTGATCCCAGATTTAAAATTTATCTTGGACAGGAGATCCTGTACTTTGAAGGAATGACCGACTGGCTGGATCAGGGCAAAGCCCTGACATTGGCGGACAGCCGGTATGTTCTCGTAGAATTTCGTCCCGGCGACAACTTCATCAAGCTTTCTCGGGCAGTCCGCGAGCTTGTCTCGGCGGGATACCTTCCGATCGTTGCTCATATAGAGCGGTATGACTGCCTGAGAGAAAAAGGAAGGACTGCAGAGCTGATCGGTCTCGGTGCATATCTTCAGATGAATGCCGGGAGTGTCCTCGGCGGGATCTTTGATAAGGACGCAAGGTGGTGCCGGGAAGAGATCACGAACGGCAGGATCCACTTTATCGGAACGGATATGCACAATACCGGGGAGCGGTCGCCAAGGATGTTAGATGCCTGGAAAAAGCTTGGGAAAAAGAATGAAATGTTAAGAAAACAGATCTTCTGGATCAACCAGAAGTATATCCTGAAGGATAAGACATTAAAACGATAAAAGGAAAAGGGGAATTATGGAAAAGAAATTTGAAGACGATGATGAGATCGAGATCGATCTCTTAGAACTGTTTTATGCGCTGAGACATCGCTGGTGGGCGATCCTTCTCGCGCTGGTCATCGGAGCCGGAGCGGCAGGTGTCTATACGAAAAAGCTGATCGCGCCGCATTATCAGTCGACCTCGATGGTTTACGTCCTCTCCAAGGAGACAACGCTTGCCTCCCTCGCCGATCTCCAGATCGGAAGCCAGCTTACAAAGGACTACAGCGTGATCATCAAGAGCCGTCCGGTCTTACAGGAGGTCATCGACAAACAGAACCTCGATCTGACGACGGATGAGCTTGGAGAAATGATCACGATCGACAACCCAAAGGATACACGAATCCTTTCGATCACTGTTGAGGACATCGAGCCGATGCGGGCAAAAGCGATCGTTGATGAGGTAACAAAATCCGCTTCCAACTATATCGGAGATATTATGGAAATGGTTCCGCCGAAGGTCATCGAGGATGGCGTTGTTGCGGTGAAGCCGAGCTCTCCGAGTGTTAAGAAAAACGCAGCGGTCGGCGGACTTGGACTTGCCGTTCTTGTCTGTGGTCTGATCTGCTTAAAGACGGTTCTTGACGATACGATCAAGAGTGAAGAGGATATCGAGAAATATCTCGGTCTTTCCGTCCTTGCCGTGATCCCGGATACAGAGAAAAAGTAAGGCAGGGGAGAACAGGAGAAAAAGCACATGGCATATATTGAGTTAAAAAATATTGAAAATACCGATTACTTCTATCAGGAAGCGATCAAGACACTGCGTACGAACCTCCAGTTCTGCGGAAGCAGTGTCCGGGTCATCATGTTTACAAGCACGATGCCGTCGGAGGGAAAAAGCTCAACGGCGTTTGCGGCAGCGGTGTCAATGGCGAGCATCCGGAAAAGGGTCCTATTTATCGATGCGGACATCCGGAACTCCATGATGGTAAAGACCCACGAGATCACCGGTCATACCTCCGGACTTTCCCAATATTTAAGCGGTCAGAAGACCCTGGAAGAAACCGTCTATACGACAAATGTAGAACATCTGGATGTGGTCCTCGCAGGACCCTACTCCCCTAACCCGGCAGAGCTTTTAGAGGATCCGACCTTTAAAACCATGATCGACTGGGCAAGAGAGCACTACGATTACGTTGTGATCGATACCCCGCCGATGATGAACCTCATCGATGCCGCTATCATTGCGGAGGAGGCAGACGGAACTGTTCTCATAGTTGAGAGCGGAAATATCAGCTACCGGATCGCCCAGCGTGCGAAGGATCAGCTGGAAAAGAGCGGTTGTCGGATCTTGGGAGCCGTATTAAACCGTACCGGCGGCGGAAACAGTAGCGGCTACTATAAAAAGTATTACGGAAAATATTACAAAAAATACGATAAATATTATGAAAACCGTTCCGATCGGGAAGGCGATGAGGTAACCTTAGCGTCAGCCGCCCTGGAAACGGCAATGACGGCAAAATCGGAACAGACGGAGCCAAAACTTTTTACGGATTCGGAACAGGAGCCGGAGGCAGAGCTTAACGGAAGGAAAGCAGGATGCAGCAGAAAGAGAAAAGACAAAAATTAACATGGATCGTTGCTGCCGTTCTCATTCTCGGAGGAATCCTTTTCGGGATCCGTACGAAAAGGCTGTATCAGGAGAAGCTTGAAACAGATGCAAAGGTTTTAGCCTTACAGGAGGAGAATCAATCCGCAGAGGAAGAACTCTCCGACTTCGGTCTGCCCCATGATACGATCGAGTATCAGGGAACGACATATAAACGAAACACCTACGTCAAGGCGATCCTCTTAATGGGAATCGACCGGGATACCGATCTCTCCGAGCCACAGCGTGCGGGAGAGGGCGGACAGTCAGACGGAGTATTCCTCATCGCAGAGGATACCGCAAGGGACACCGTAAAGATCCTCTCGATCCCCCGGGATACGATGACAAAGATCATCCTGACGGACCTCTCCGGAAATATCCTGGGAGAGGATCTGCAGCATCTGACGCTTGCTTACGCTTACGGCGACGGGCGGGAGTTAAGCTGCGACTATATGACCCGGGCGGTGACAGAGCTTCTCGGAGGACTTCAGATCGACGGCTATGCGGCGATCAGCATGAAAGCCCTCGGAATGATCAACGACTCGGTCGGAGGAATCACCGTGACGATCGATGAGCCGGGAATGGTCGATCGGGATCCTGCCTTTCAGCTTGGCGAAACAATCACCTTAAAGGGCGATCAGGCAGAAAAATATATCCGCTACCGCGATATCGAGAAGGCACAGACCGCGATCAGCCGTTTAGAGAGACAGCAGATCTACATTGAAAAATTTTCACAGGCCGTAAAACAGACGGCAAAGCAGAAGGAAGGATATTTTACGGACCTTCTGAACGAACTTGCCCCGTATATGGTGACAAACCTCACAAAGGACCAGCTTCTGGAAATGGGGATGGCATTCTTAAAGAGCAGCCAGACACTCGGCGACGGGGATATTGAGAGGCTTCCGGGCGAAGGAAGAGAGACCGATTGGTACGATGAGTACATTCCGGACCTTGAGAAGACTCAGGAGATGATTCTTAACCTGTTCTACAGGGTTGAGAAATAAATACCATATTTTGAAAGGAATGGTGTTAGGTATGAAAAAGAGAGCAGTAATGGCAGCCATGGTTGCTGCACTGGTACTTTCTCAGGCTACGACGGCATTTGCCGCCGGCAGCACAAGCAGCGGCGGCAGCGGTCGTGCGACTGTAAGTGCAACGTATGCTGATGAAGTCAGCATCACGTTAAACGGAAATACCACAACTCCGAACTACGGCGGAGAGGCATCAAACGGCGCAACAAGCGTAGCCTTCGTAAAGGGTGACACTCACGCAGTGGCAGGTCTTCCGAATGGCATCGTTGATACGATCAATGCCATCAACAGAAACAAGGCAGATCTTGCAAATGTTGGTACAGGTCTTGATCTGAAAGGCTACAATGCCCTGATCGGAACTCATGCGATCATGACGTATCAGGCAGGAACAAAGGTTGAGAAGACAGGCGATGTTTCCATCGATCTGTATGTTCCGAACCTGGTGGATGGTCTTGGCAATGTAGAGATTCTCTTCTACAACAACATGACCGGCAGATGGCAGCTGATCAAACCGGCTTCCGTAAACACAAAGACAAAGGTCGTAACTGTAACGATCCCGAACTCCGGTACCATTTCCGTTATTTATAAAAAATAAGGAACGGATCCGGTTTCATACCCGGGTGTGCCGCCTGGATGACAGACGGCGCATCCTTCCGGAAAAACATCCGAATAGCAGACGATTTTAGTGAATTGGAAAACAAACTGCATCGTTCTTGATCGATGCAGGATCAGATAAATGTAACATATCAAGGGGAAATGAGAGAAAAAGCATGTATCGCAAAGATTCACAGGAATGGTTAAAACACATCGATTTTATTCTTTTGGATTTGATCTGTCTTCAGGCTGCCTTTTTACTGGCATATGCCGCAAGCGGATACGGGTTCCATCCGTACCGTTCGATGCTTTATCGAAATGTTGCGGTCATTCTGGAGTACATAGATCTGTTCGTCATCTTCTTCAACGGCACCATGAGCGGCGTGTTGAAGCGTGGATATTATAAGGAATTTACCGTTACGGTCAAAAATGCCCTGTTCATCGCAGCTTTGACGATCCTGTACCTGTTTGCTCTTCAGCAGGGACAGAATTATTCGAGACTGGCGTTGTTCCTTATGATCCCGATTTATGTGGTCATCACCTATCTCACAAGACTTTTCCTGAAGTCAAGATTAAAAAAACAGATGGAAGAGGGAACAAAAACCTCCCTTCTGATTATCACCTCCCAGGATATTGTCCATCGGGTTGTAAAAAGCATGAAGGAAAACAACTTCGCCCGCTATGTGATCAGTGGCGTTGCCCTTGTGGACGCTGACTGGGTCGGAAATGTGATCGAAGGGATCCCGGTCGTTGCCGGAACGGATGATATTCCGGAGTATATCTGTAACGAATGGATCGATGAGGCACTTATCGTGATCTCCGATGAGCTTCCGTATCCGAAGGAGCTGATCCGTGTTCTTACGGAGACCGGCGTGACGACCCATTTAAACCTCGCAAAGATCACAAGCATGCCGGGAAAACGCCAGTTTGTCGAAAAGGTCGGCGCCTATACCGTTTTAACAACGAGCATGAATTACGCCTCTACGTTCCAGCTGATGTTAAAAAGAGGAATGGATATCGCAGGCGGTCTTGTAGGCTGCTTCCTTACAGGGATCATTTTTATCTTTGTTGCACCGGCAATCTATCTTGCATCTCCGGGACCGATCTTCTTTACCCAGGAACGTGTCGGAAGAAACGGAAAGCACTTTAAGATGTATAAATTCCGGAGCATGTACATGGATGCGGAGGCAAGAAAGGCAGAGCTTATGAAAGAAAACCGTCTCGGTGACGGAAGGATGTTTAAGCTCGACTTTGATCCGAGAGTGATCGGAAACAGGATCCTCCCGGACGGAACAAAGAAGACCGGGATCGGCGACTTTATCCGCCGGACAAGTCTGGATGAGTTCCCACAGTTCTTTAACGTCTTAAAGGGCGATATGTCCCTTGTCGGGACCCGTCCGCCTCTGATCTCAGAGACGAACCTTTACGAGCCGCACCACAAGGCACGGCTTGCGATCAAGCCGGGGATCACCGGAATGTGGCAGGTCAGCGGTCGCAGCGACATTACCGACTTTGAGGAGGTTGTCAACCTCGATAAGGAGTACATCAACAACTGGAATATCGGGCTCGATATCAAGATCCTTATCCGTACGGTATTTCTTGTAGCCAAAGGAGAAGGGGCGATGTAGCGGAAAAGGAAGATCAAGCCAACGGTGATCGCCGCAAAGCGGGGACTGCGGTTGGCTTATCATTTTTAGCACGGATCAGGAGCAGAGGAAAGCAGATGCAACGACTGATTGAGAGTATCAATTCCATGCTGGAATTCATGTGGAATAACATTTTCACCGTTCCGAAGCTGTTTGATAAATTCTTTCATACGTTTGAAGACCATATTATGAATCATGGAATGAGTTTAAAAAAGATATTTGAAGAAATAAAAGCAGAAAAATCATGAAAAGCGGACGGGGTAATGTCTGGTCTATAAATTACATGAACATAGATTAAAAAAGGAAAATGATGGTTGGAGAACAGTATGAAGGATAAATTTGTGGTGTCTATGTTTGGAAAAAGAGGAGTGGTTACAATTCACGGGGAGTGTGAAAAAATTTGGACAACCAGAGAAAAACCTGATTTCATGCGGGTTTGCGCGGCTTGACCTTTTCACCTCAACTTGTTTCTGCTTGTCATGGTGCGTTACGGCCAGCGTGCTTTCAGGGGTTAATGGCTTCTGGTTGCGCTCTATACTTAACCTACCACAGCGAAATCTGATAGAGCAGAAAACAAAATAAGGAGGTACGAGGACAAGCCTGCGTATAGATTGTTGCCGCAATCTGTATACAGGCTTGTTGTTGTGCTTTGAAGTAAGTAGGGTGACTAGAGAAAGAATGAGCATGATAAACTAGGACAAGAATAGAAACTATGGAATGACGGTTGGAGAGAAGTAATGGAAGAAAAAATCAGACTTGCGGTTTTTGGACAGAAACGTCTTTCTCGTGAAGGCGGAATAGAGATTGTTGTAAAAGAATTATGCACCCGAATGACACAGAAGGGTTGTGACGTGACCTGCTACAATAGAGCAGGCCATCATGTGAGTGGTGCAGAGTATGACAAAACAATTGAATATGATGGTATCCGTCAAAAGGTTGTTCCGACTATTGAGAAGAAGGGACTTGCGGCGGTAAGCTCCTCCTTTTTCGCAGCACTTTGTAGTGCATTTGGAAGATATGATGTGGTGCATATCCATGCTGAAGGTCCTGCCTTTTTCTGCTGGATACCAAAACTTTTTGGCAAGCGTGTGATCAGCACTATCCACGGTTTGGACTGGGCTCGCGAAAAATGGCGCGGAAGCGTTGCATCCAAGTTCATTCGTGGCGGCGAAAAAAACGCCGTGAAATATGCGGATGAAATCATCGTTCTAAGCAAAGGCGTTCAGAAGTACTTCATGGATACGTACGGGAGGGAGACGCATTTTATCCCTAATGGTGTCAATCGGCCAGAGGTTCGGGAAGCAAAGTTGATCACTGATAATTTTGGACTGGAAAAAGATTCCTACATATTGTTCCTCGGTCGTCTGGTACCGGAAAAGGGCATTCGATATCTGGTTGAGGCATTTAAGAATGTCAAGACGGATAAAAAGCTGGTCATCGCAGGCGGTTCCAGTGATACAGATTCCTTTATGAAGGAATTGAAAGAACTGGCGAAGGGTGACAATCGGATTCTCTTTACTGGATTTGTGCAGGGAGCGATGCTGGATGAACTATACAGCAACGCTTACATC
>ENA-OVFU01001183-OVFU01001183.1-human-gut-metagenome-genome-assembly--contig:-NODE-1183-length-12610-cov-3.119474_pt1 | contig 12610 bp, 10 predicted proteins | sample MGYA00237764_ERZ505407 | MGnify/ENA primary metagenome ERZ505407 (study PRJEB26158, sample SAMN06016366) | human gut metagenome | biome: human gut; feature: ankylosing spondylitis patient; material...
TTACCCGTCCGACAGACACGAAGCCCTCTTTGTTAAGTTTCGACGAGGTGAACACACTCTTGCATGAGTTCGGGCACTCCTTGCACGGCATGCTAGCGCAAGGAACATATTCCAGCCTTTCGGGAACCAGCGTTTATCGTGATTTCGTAGAATTACCTTCCCAGATCATGGAGAACTGGTTGACTGAAAAAGAGTTCTTAGATCAGATCGCCGTTCATTACCAGACCGGAGAGAAAATCCCGCAAGAGATGATACAAAGCTTGGTAAACGCCTCAAACTTCAACGCTGGCTACCTTTGCTGCCGCCAATTAAGCTTTGGCTTGCTGGATATGGCATGGCATACGTTGGAGCAACCTTTCGACGGTGACGTAGCGGCATTCGAGAAAAAAGCTTGGGCTCCGACCGTAATCATGCCGGAAGTACCGGAAGCCTTGATGGGCACAAGCTTCGGACATATCTTCTCCGGAGGATACGCGGCTGGCTATTACGGATATAAATGGGCCGAGGTATTAGACGCCGACGCTTTCTCCGTTTTCAAATCGAAAGGAATCTTCAACAAGGAGGTCGCGAAATCTTTCCGTGACAATATCTTATCCAAAGGTGGAACAGAAGATCCTGCCGTGTTATACAAGCGTTTCCGTGGACAAGAGCCTACGATAGACGCCTTATTAATCCGTAATGGTATTAAGAAGTAATAATTTACCGGGCGATAAGCCCGGTAAATCTAAATAATCACTACCTTTGTGTCTGGATTAAAAGACAAAAGAGTAAACAAATGTGCGAGAAAACAGAAAAACAGCACGAATTAGATAAACGTTACCTGCGAATGGCCGCTATCTGGGCCGAGAATTCGTACTGTAAACGACGCCAAGTGGGCGCATTATTAGTAAAAGATAAAATGATCATATCCGACGGATACAATGGAACACCCGCCGGTTTTGAAAATATTTGCGAAGACGAGAACAATGTCACCAAGCCTTATGTTCTACATGCGGAGGCTAACGCCATCACAAAAGTGGCAGCCTCATCGAACAGCAGTAAAGGAGCGACCATTTATGTGACCTCCTCCCCTTGCATTGAATGCGCGAAATTAATCATACAATCCGGGATCAAGCGAGTGGTCTATTCCGAGAATTATCGAATAGCGGACGGCTGCGAATTATTGAAGCGTGCCGGTATCATAGTAGATTATATAGATTTGAACGAATAAATAAAACGTTTTTATGGATAAAAACAAAAGACTGACCGTATGGCTCCCGGTTATCATCGCGGCTAGTATCGCTTTAGGTATCTTTATTGGGAACCATTATTTATCTATCAGTCAAGGAAAAAAACGGTCCTACTCCAGCGGCAACAAGATAAATGCCATCTTGGACATTATCGACGAGCAATATGTTGACACGGTTAGCATGTCTAAGTTGGTAGAGAGTACGATCCCGAAAATATTCAGTGAATTAGACCCTCACTCCGTATATATCCCCGCCGAAGACGCTTCCGTGGTGAATGAGGAGCTGGAAGGTTCTTTCAGTGGTATTGGCGTATCATTTAATATGCAAACCGATACGATCCTAGTGATCAGCGTAATTAGCGGTGGTCCCGCAGAGAAAGCAGGTTTACTGCCCTTCGACCGGATCATCTCGATCAATGATTCTATTTTTTCCGGAAAGAAAAAGAACCAAGGAGAGATCATGAAGACACTTCGGGGCGCAAAGAACAGTACGGTGAAACTAGGCGTACAGCGAGGGAATTCTCCTGAGTTGCTCTATTTTGACGTAACCCGTGGAGATGTCCCTGTTAATTCGGTCGATGTTTCTTATGAGACGGCTAAAGGTATAGGTTACATCAAGGTTAGCAAATTCGCCCGGAATACTTATAATGAGTTCATCACGGCGATCGCCAAGTTAAAACAAGCGGGCTGTACCTCTTTCGTGATCGACTTACGGGGTAATACCGGCGGATATATGGATGCCGCTATCAATATGATTAACGAGTTTATGCCGGAAGGACGCTTGATCGTCTACACGGAAGGTAAGTCGTTCCCCCGTTCCGACGTATACGCGAACGGAACCGGAACTTGTAAAGACGCCCCGATCGTAGTATTGACCGATGAGATCTCGGCTTCCGCCAGTGAGATATTCTCCGGAGCGATCCAAGATAACGACCGGGGTACGATTATCGGACGAAGAACGTATGGCAAAGGTCTGGTACAAACTCAAATGTCATTGAGCGACGGTTCAGAGATGCGATTGACCATCGCCCGTTATTACACGCCGTCCGGTCGCTGCATCCAGAAGAAATATGAGATGGGTAATACGGACGCTTACGACCAAGATATCTATAACCGATATATGCACGGCGAGTTTGACTCGGCCGATAGCATCAAGATGGATGATTCCTTAAAATACCAGACCGTAGGCGGACGTACCGTATACGGCGGGGGCGGTATCATGCCAGATATCTTTATCCCTCGCGACACGAGTGGCGTTACCTCTTACTACTCAAATGTGGTAAATAGCGGCGTGCTTTACCTGTATGCGCTCGAGTACTCAGACCGCCATCGGGAGAAACTAGGCTCATTCAAGACTTGGGAGGAATTATATAATTACTTGCAGCAACAACCGCTCCTTTCCGACTTCGTGAACTTCGCGGCTACCAAGGGCATCAAGAGACGTCCCACATTAATTAATATATCCGGCAAGTTAATCGAGAACCAATTGCAAGCGTATATCGTAAGGAATTTCTTCGACGAGGCGGGCTTCTACCCCATTTTCCTAAAAGATGACGTTACCTTATTACGTGCGATCAAGATCTTGCAAGAGGGAAAATCCGTGCCGAACGCGGAACTATTAAAACAATCAGCGAATGGAGACTTACACAGCCAAGCAGGCCCTACGAAAAGATATGGCCTCTCGAAAGAAAGAATATTCGAGGATTACCTTGTGCGAGCTATCGGATAAGATCATGAACCACTTGGAACAGACGGAACTGTTCCAAGCGGCTTCTTGTATCGCCCTTTATCACGCTATAGCAGGAGAAGTACAGACCGCCGGCTTTATCGAGAAATGGTACCAAAAGAAAAAGCTTCTGTTGCCCTTGATCGTTGGTGATGATTTGAGATTGCTTCTTTACGAAGGACCGGAATCCTTAAAACCCGGACCTTTCGGGATATTAGAGCCTAAGGCGGACGGCATAGAAGTTCCAAAGAATGAGATCGACTTGATTATCGTGCCCGGAGTCGCCTTTGATAAAGACAAGAACCGCATGGGACGAGGAAGGGGATTCTACGACCGCCTTCTTTCCACGCTCAACGCTCCCAAGGTTGGCATATGCTTCGGGTTCCAGATGATACCGCAAGTCCCGGTAGAGCCACTCGACAAGAAAATGGATTACGTAATAACAGAAGACACCATCTATTGATCTCTCCGCAGAATATATACTTACTGGGTCAAGCCATATATACTTACCGGGACTGGGCAGTATATGTTACTTGACCCAGTAAGTAATATTGCGAATGGTAAAGCCACACTCAATGAAAAACGATATTGGTAATGACCGAGGCACCCGCATAATCATTCAAGCTTTTCACCAACCGTTCCCGGCAAAGCGTCAACTCGCTACGAAGTACGGAGGAAGTCAATGAGACATGAAGCACCTTATCACGTACATATATATTACGTGTGTACTGCATGATCGTAGGCCCTAAAACTTCTCCCCACGCACGTTGGACCCGGATCTCCATCATTTTCTCGTACAACTCGGTATTATCCTCGAAAAAGTCACGAAGCACCTCACCCAATGTCTGTGTATTTCTTCTCTGCATCCTTATTCCTCCATAGGTTGTACCTCGCCACGTTCCACACGGAAGAGGGCATAGTCATGATTCATAGCCAATAAGATCTCATCCAGATACTTCCGGTTCGTATCCGTAATAAAAATCTGCCCGAAGCCATTCTCGCTGACCAGTTTGATGATCTGCTCCACACGGCTAGCGTCCAGCTTATCGAAAATATCATCCAACAGCAAGATAGGTGTAGTCCGTCCCCGTTTATTTAGGAAAGCGAACTGAGCGAGTTTCAAGGCGATCAGATACGTCTTATTCTGTCCTTGCGAACCAACCCGGCGAATCAGGTACCCGCCCAACGTCATTTCCAGCTCATCCTTATGGATACCGGAAGAGGTATAGCCCAATATACGATCCCGTTCCCGGCTCATCGCCAATTTACCGGCAAGCTCCGTTTCCTCCAATTGCGAGATATAATGTAGCCCTACCTCCTCGGCAGAGCCGCAGATCGTCTGGTAGTACTCATTAAAGATCGGGGTAAAATCCTCCACCAGTTTTTTCCGCTTCTCGTAAACGATTTGGCCGTACATACCCAGCTGCATCTCCAATACCTCATAAAGAGAGGCATCCATGCTCTGATCTTTCAGCAACGTATTCCGTTGGAGCAACGCTTTATTATATTGGATAAGCGCATGCAGATAAGGCTTGTCCTGCTGCGAGATGATTAAGTCCAAAAAACGGCGTCGCTCATCGCTCCCCCCCCGGATCAAGTCGGCATCAGCCGGAGAGACCATGACCAACGGTAATAGGCCGATATGCTCGGACAGCTTGTCGTACTCCTTCTTATTCCGTTTGAACTGTTTGCGTTGCCTACGCCGCATGGCACAGAAAATCTCCTCCTCACGTCCCTCATAATCATAGTTACCCTGCACCACGCAAAGATCTTGATCACTGTTTATTATCTGGCTATCAGGCGTATTGACATGACTCTTGCAAAACGAGAGATAATGAATGGCATCCAATAGATTCGTCTTCCCCATCCCGTTATTGCCGAAAAAGCAATTCATCTTGGGCGAGAAAATAACCTCGGACTGAAGTATATTTTTGTAATTGAGAACAGAAAGCTTCTTTAGTATCATCTAAACCGTATTAATCGTACAAAATTAAAAAATATACTTCTAAGTATAGATTATATCAGCAAAAAAAACTACTTTTGCGCTTTGAATCGCCAACCGTATGGTATGGCTTAAAATCAGCGATAAAATTAATAAATAACTATAACACATTATGGCTACTAAAGAAAAGGACACCAACAAGGAGTTAGAAGTAGAAGAGATTGTCTCCAAATCGGAGCAATTCATTGAAAACAATTCAAAGAAGATTATTTACGGTATAATAGCTGTCGCACTCGTTGTTGGAGCTGTTTTGGGAATCAAGCATGGTTATTTAGTTCCTCAGGAGAAAAAAGCTGCCGCCGCCATGTTCAAGGGTGAGCAATACTTCGCCAGAGATTCTTTCGCCTTGGCTTTAAACGGCAATGGAGCTGACTATGAAGGTTTCGAGGCTATCATCGACCAATATGGAAGCACGGACGCCGGAAACTTGGCGAAAGCTTACGCAGGTATCTGCTACTACAAGATGGGCGATACGCAGAAAGCGATCGATTTATTGAAATCTTTCAGCGGAAAGGACCAAATGGTATCTCCGGCGGTTACAGGCTTGATCGGTGATTGCTACGTGAACATGGGTAATACGAAAGAAGGCATCAGCTATTTCGAGAAAGCCGCTAAGGAGGCCGACAATGAGGTAATCAGCCCGATTTACTTGAAGAAGGCCGGTATCGCTTACGAGAACTTGAAAGAGTACGACAAGGCTGTAAAGGCTTACACGACTATCAAGGACAAGTATTACACTTCCATGGAGGCATCCGATATCGATAAGTATATCACCCGTGCTTCGGCAGGAAAATAAATAAACAGTATATTATATAGTATAACAGAGGATGTCTCGGTCAAACAAGGCATCCTCTTCTTTTAAAGAGACAAGTATGGCTACAGCTTATCAGAATTTATCCGAGTACGATTTCAACAGCGTACCCGATGCTTCAGAGATGAACATCGGCATCGTAGTTGCGGAATGGAACAAGAACATTACCGAGAAGTTATTGGAAGGTGCTTGCAACACGCTTGAAAAGCACGGGGTGAAACCGGAAAACATCGTAGTTAAACGAGTTCCGGGAAGTTTTGAACTGACTTTTGGAGCCAAAAGATTGGCCGAGACTAAAGAATTAGACGCAGTGATCGTTCTGGGATGCGTCGTAAGAGGCGACACGCCACATTTTGATTACGTTTGTTCCGGCGTTACTCAAGGTATTACAGAATTGAATTTAATGTACGATATCCCTTTCATTTTCGGCCTGTTAACTACCGACACCATGCAGCAATCCGAGGATCGTGCGGGAGGTAGATATGGCAATAAAGGGGACGAGGCAGCGGTTACCGCAATAAAAATGGTAAATTTTTCTGCCTAAACGCTTGCAGGTTTCAAAATAAATCGTACCTTTGCACTGCAATTAAGAACAAGGGGGCAGTTACCAGAGTGGCCAAATGGGGCTGACTGTAACTCAGCTGGCTTTCGCCTTCGGTGGTTCGAATCCATCACTGCCCACGAATAAAAAGGACTCTTCTTAGAGTCCTTTTTTGTTTCTATCCATAAAAAAAGTCCTTCCCTATCACTAGGAAAGAACTTTCAAAAAGCAAGGGAGATTCACTCCCTGCCAAATCCCCATCTATTTAAACGATCAAACCGACCTATTTCAAATTTAAGGCGCTTCTCTCGGCAGCTATAGATGCTTTTGCCGGAGTAGACTTGCGGGAACAATAATTGAATTCCACAGACTTATCGCCATCGAATGACTTCCATTTTAATTTCAACTTAACCGTCTTACCATTCGTATCCGGAAGGCTATCCAATTTAAAAGCGACCAGTCCATCCGCATATGCGCCATATACATCGCCATAAGCGTTATGGCGGAACTCTACCTCATAAGGATTCTCCGGGTCCTTGCCTGTCAGTAGGTTTACAAAATGAGCCTTATTGCGGTCTCCCCAGATCGTCCTGAAACGGAGTGTCAGATATCCGTCCTCGGCGATGGTAACCCAATCGTTCACGATCTCCACAGGGTCGGAGCCATAGATCGAATCGTTGCTAGTCACCCCCAAATCCGGAGCGATTGGTTTTGTAAGGATACTGTCGATCCAATTAATATTTACGGCCTTGCTGTAAATTCCGCTAGACTCGTTCGTCTCGTCAAAATTCACCAACGCTCTCACCTCCTTCTGCCCGAAGGGAGAAGAGGTCATATTGACAGGCAACAAGGTCGTGCTATCATCCAATTGAAGAAAATATGAACCATCATCGACCGGCTTAACCGTCACCAACGCATTCGGCAACACTTTACTGTAAGGATAATCATCATCATCGTCCAAGCAAGATTGAACCCCCATAAAACAAGTAGCCGCCATTACACCTACAACTAATTTCCTAAAATTAAAGAATCCGTTCATAATACTTCCTTTCTAAGTTTATCAATTAAACTAATCAACCTTTTAATTCTATAAAATTAGAAATGCGTTTTAGGGCGGAAATGCTGCATATGTGTATGTTAATTAAACCAAACAAGGCATGTCTCCTTACTTCACGGCGAAATTATACTCGAAAGTATACTTATAAGAGCTTGCGGTTCCTCCGTCATTCTCATCGATAGTCATACCCGTTATATAATCTCCCACGGTGGTATAGGTGTATTTGTACTCAGCTTTCACCTCGCTCTGGTTAGGGATCGTATAGGTGTAGGCACGGATCGGAAGATTCCGGTTTTGGATACCATATAACAAGTTCAGAGGTGTTACAGACTCAAAGCCAACCGGCGAGAAAGAACCGATCACTCGCAGAGGGAAGTTCTTAGGAGCCTCCGCCACGCTATACTCGTACCTCATCTCCCGGCTATCCAATGACTGGGCATATAGAACCACGTTGCCGTTCTCCCATGTATATTTCTCGTACTCCGGATAACTTCTCTCCTCGTATCCCGTCCCAAACTCTTTCGGCCAACGGGCATTCCAAGAAGTCAACACCCAATTCGAGCCTGAATAACGATAGGAATATTCATCGCTTACATAGATCTCGTTGCTGGCGTATGGATTCTCTTGAGAGATCTTCTTACTTGTAATTACATTTCCGCTTAACGTATATTCCTCTATAACCTCACCGGAATGAATGCCTGTGACAGAGAATTTACCATCCGAATAAATGAACAATAACTTATCCACTCCCAAATTTATATTTGAGATCTTGCCATCGCTCGTATAATTGATATCAGCGGTAAAAAGCGGGCTTGAAGCTCCGTCTTTATAACAAGAAACTTTCGTTAGCTTATTCAATTCCGGAACAACGGGATCGTCATCGTCTCCGCAGGCCGTCAGGCTAGCGGCCCCTATTAGTAACAAAAATAGATACTTCTTCATCATTCTTTCGTGTTTTAATCTGTTACGGCAAAAATAGGGCTTTTAAATGAATAACCACTAAAGTAACCTATTTTAAGTGTTCCTGTTTGAAAAAATGCTTCTAAAATCGTAGTTTTGCTCCATCAATATCAAAGATAACGATCTATCTTAAAATAGTTTACAATAAGTAATAATGTAAGATAAACAATATCTAAAATTTAATAACATGAAAATGAAACAACTGACAGTAGCGATGATCACCCTCCTACTCACCGCCTCTTGTAGTGAAAAACAACAAGATTACCCTTTCCGGAATCCGGATCTTCCCTTGGAAGAACGTATCGACGACTTACTATCCCGACTGACACCGGAGGAGAAAATCGGCCAAATGATGAACGTAACCCCCGCCGAGCGTTTGGGAATCCCGACTTACGACTGGTGGAACGAGGCTCTTCACGGCGTGGCTCGTGCCGGACGTGCGACCGTATTCCCGCAAGCGATCGCCATGGCGGCTACCTTCGATGATAACGCCGTTCACGAGACCTTCACGATGGTCAGCGATGAGGCCCGTGCCAAATACCATCAATACCAAAAGGACAAGGAGTACGACCGTTACAAAGGTCTTACTTTCTGGACCCCGAATATCAATATCTTTCGTGACCCTCGCTGGGGACGGGGTATGGAAACTTATGGAGAGGACCCTTACTTGACCGAGAAGATGGGTGTAGCCGTAACCCGTGGATTGCAAGGTGATGATCCGAATTATTACAAGACACACGCTTGCGCCAAGCATTACGCCGTACACAGCGGTCCGGAATGGAACCGTCATGAGTTTGACGTAGAGGCTACTCCTCGTGATCTGTACGAGACGTATCTTCCAGCTTTCGAGGCATTGGTTAAGGAGGGCGATGTACAAGAGGTAATGTGCGCCTATAACCGTTTTGAGGGCAAACCTTGCTGTAGCAGCGACAAATTATTGATCGATATCTTGCGTAATAGCTGGGGATACGACAATATCATCCTCTCCGACTGCGGTGCTATCGATGATTTCTGGAGAAAAGACAAAAATACGCCTCGCCATGAGACGCACCCGGACGCTGAGAGCGCATCCGCCGACGCCGTATTGAACGGTACCGACCTAGAATGTGGCGGTAGCTACCGTGCGCTAAACAAAGCCTTGGCCGACGGTAAGATCTCGGAGAAAGATCTGGACGTATCCTTACGCCGCCTGCTGAAAGGTCGCTTCGAGCTAGGTATGTTCGATCCGGACGAGCGGGTTCCTTATTCTAAAATACCTTACAGCGTAGTCGAGAGCCCGGAGCATATCGCCAAGGCACTGGATATGGCACGTAAAAGTATCGTTTTGTTGAAGAACAAGAATAATATGCTTCCTCTGGACAAGAATATCAAGAAGATCGCCGTAGTCGGACCGAACGCAGCGGACTCGACCATGCTATGGGCCAACTACAACGGCTTCCCGACCAAGACCGTCACGATCGTGGAAGGTATCCGCAATAAAGTCCCGAACGCAGAGGTTATCTACGAGCTGGGTTGCAACCATACCGCCGATTTTGTCGTGACAGACCTAGGTAGCCACGTATCTTCCACGGCGGGACAAGGCTTCGCCTCCGAATTCTTCAACAATACCGAGTTCGAGGGTACCCCCGCCTACAAGGGATTAGCGAAAGAGCTTCATTATACCACCGGAGGTAACACCCAATTCGCCCCGAACGTAAACTTGACAAACTTCACGGCTCGCTTTACGGGCGAGTTCGAGTCTCCGATAGATGGTCCGGTCGAGTTCAAACTATCCGGAAACGACGCATTCCGCCTGTATATCGATACGGCTAAAGTCGCCGAAGTATGGGAAAACGAATATGGAGCGGAAAAACTCTATACGCTAAACGCTAAGAAAGGTGAGAAATATCCCATAAAGATCGAATATATGCAACGCACGGGTAGCGCTGACCTGAACTTTACGGTAGGCGTACGCACACCCGTAGATTTCCAAGCTACGGCCAGCAAGGTTAAAGACGCTGATGTCATCGTATTCGTAGGTGGTATATCTCCACGTCTGGAAGGTGAGGAAATGCCGGTAGACGCTGAAGGTTTCCGGAAAGGCGACCGCACGAATATCGAGATCCCGGCCGTACAGAAGGAGATGGTCAAAGCCTTGGTAGCCACCGGAAAGCCTGTAGTATACGTAGTATGTACGGGTAGCGCATTGGCATTGAACTGGGAGAACGATCATGTAAACGCTATCTTGAACGCTTGGTATGGCGGACAAGAAGGTGGAACAGCCGTGGCCGACGTTTTATTCGGAGACTATAACCCGGCCGGACGCTTGCCAATCACGTTCTATAAATCCGTAGACCAGCTTCCGGACTTCCAAGATTACAGCATGAAAGGCCGTACCTATCGTTACATGACGCAGACTCCGCTTTATCCGTTCGGTTATGGCTTGAGCTATACAACATTCGATTATAAGAACGCTAAGTTGTCAAAGGATAAGATCGCTTCCAACGAATCGGTTACCCTCTCCTTCGATATCGCCAATACAGGCAAGATGGATGGTGACGAGGTCGCTCAGATCTACATCAAGAACCCGAACGATCCCGCCGGACCGCTAAAAGCGATGAAAGCATTCAAACGTGTGAACGTGAAGGCTGGCAGCGCACAACCGGTTAGCATCCAATTGGAACCGAAAGCTTTCCAATCCTTCAATGACAATACACAGACCATGGAGGTTCGCCCGGGTAAATACCAAATCCTATATGGAGGTTCCTCGGACGATAAGACACTGAAAAAGATTGATTTAGTAATTGAATAAAAACACTATTGTATTCACGGCTGAACACAATAGTATTCATAGAAAAACACAGTAGTATTCACAATCGAATACTACTGTGTTTATGTATGAAGGTAATGATCAGAATTTTTTAATCAAGAAAGACGGATTGATACGCATGTAAACCCCTGCCGTAAAACTCGTGGCGCTTCCCATCGGTTGTTTTACTCCATCCGCATCATTCATATCTCCGGAGAGATGATGAAAAACGTCCACATCTACCCCTATCGAGAAACCCTTCGCTAGTTGCCGGGAATATTCCACCCCCAGATAGATCATTTGCGGACGGTCGAACGTAACCCCCTCATCAATCATCGAGGCCGCCCCGAAAAACGGGCTACCAAACATAGAGATGAAATCCTCGCAGGTCCAATACGACGTTTTCACCCGGAAATCATAGATATCGGCGGAAGCACGGGCATACAAGCCATATCCGCTGTCAAAAGGCCATATCTCTCCCGCTTGCTGATAATAACCGGTAGCATCCAGTTCCACGTTCAAGTTCTTGAAAATACGATGTCCGGTATTCCATACACCTCCGACACCGATCGCACCATTCATCAAGGTTTGCACGGAATTGTTGAAGATCGTGTCGATCTCGCCTCCCCTATGCTGCACCAATCCTTGCACCGGCGTATAGAAATGGAAACGGGAAGCCGGGTCGTTGTACTTTACCCGTGAAGAGATCCCGACGGTAAACGCCTCTTGATGCACATCCTCCCGGAAAATAAAGCTCTGCCAGTTCACCCACACATCCAAGTCGAAAGCCTTCGAGTCATACAACAACTGCAAGCCCGCCTCGGGATCGCAGGTCAAATTCAACTCCGGATTATAAAGAGGCTCTATCAAATTATGGTTGGAAGCGCCGTAAATATTTCCCAGCACGATGTTCACATGATCCGAGAGAGCCATCTGCGCCCGGAAATAGGGCAACACATGTACCCCTTTTTGGTATTGGTCTCCCTTCCAATAAGCGATATCCTGATAAGCCATGCTCGGATATTTATTCGCCCCATGATAGATCAACATATGGACACCCGCCTCCAACTTGATATTCCGCAAGGGATAATAAACCGCTTTGCCTTGTACCCAAAGCCCCGGCAACGAATACCCTTTGGTAAATTTACCCGTATACTCGTTATCCTTGAAGAAGCTAATATTATCCAACTCTACGGACAACTCCCGGGCCTTCTCCGGGTCGATATGATAATCCGTCTTATAGACACGATCCGCGATCTGCGCCTTCAGCGAGGGAGACCAACTCCCCAATCCCATCAAGCAAAGACCCACAATGAAACTCCTAACACCTATATTCTTCATCACTCTTAAAGGCATTGGCAATCACAGCAATGATCGGAATTTCAGCACTTTCTGAATCCATCTGGCGAATATGCTTTGCAGCATCTATTCCATCCATGACGGGCATCTGCATATCCATGAGAATTCCAATGCCTGTTTTAACTGTAGATAACTCTG
>ENA-OVFU01001186-OVFU01001186.1-human-gut-metagenome-genome-assembly--contig:-NODE-1186-length-12571-cov-5.268536_pt1 | contig 12571 bp, 10 predicted proteins | sample MGYA00237764_ERZ505407 | MGnify/ENA primary metagenome ERZ505407 (study PRJEB26158, sample SAMN06016366) | human gut metagenome | biome: human gut; feature: ankylosing spondylitis patient; material...
TGCATCCATACTTACGGATACCTTTGATGTCCGAAAGTATTTGTGCCCGATCCGCATATCCACTTTTATCCCGAATGGGGACAGAGACAGATGCTACTCCCTCGTTTTGCTCGGAAATGGAGACACAAAACCCCTGTTCCCGAATTTTCTGCAGCTCTGCTCGAAGTGATTCCTTCTCTTCTGTTCCTTTCGGTGAGTCAGCGAACCCAGCATCCAGAACAGAATTGATAAATTTCTCCGGCTGCCATGCAAATAGCGTCTTTCCGGTAGATCCCTTTAAGAGATTTCCGGCTCTTCCCACCTTCGATTCGATCCGAAGCACATTGGAAGACTGAACTTTTTCCACACAGACCGGAATCCCGTCTATCATCTTCGTGAGAACCACATCCTCGTTGTACATGTCTCTCAACCGATGCATTTCTTCCAGAATCATATCTTCCGTGGAAGTATTTCTGGTCACCATAGCGGAAACCTGTAGGATTCTCGTTCCCAGACGGTATTTTCCATTCGGAGAATCCTGCACCAGCCATCCTTCATGAAGAAGTGTTTTTACGATATTAAAGGTCGTTGTCCGCTGCAACTTCAGCTCATTGCTGATCTCCGCAATTCCCAGATACTGGGTATTCAATTTTCCATACAGTTCCAAAATCTTGACTGCCCTGATAATTGAGTTGATATACTGGGGATGCTTTTCTTCCATAATTTCCTCCTGATGCCGGGTCTGTCCGGATAATATACATATTCCCAGTATATCAGCCCTGTTTTAAAAAAGCAATTCTTTTAACCCTCAGTGTCAAGTCTGAGAACGGTTTCATAAAGAACGTCTGCACCTTTTTCCAGGTATTCCGGATCTGTCCACTCTTCTTTGCAGTGGCTTAATCCACCTTTGCTTGGTACAAAAATCATTGCAGACGGAACTTTATGAGCCATTGGATTTGCGTCGTGACCAGCGCCACTCGGCATGACTACATGCTTTGTCATACACGTTTCCGCTGCCTGTCCGATCACATCCATCAGGTGTGAATCACACTGGACGGAACCTTTATTGATCTTATTGGTGATCGTAAATTCGACCGTATCGATTCCCGCCGCAATCTCACGGATCCTTTTGATCAGCTCATCGGTCTTTTCCGTTTCCATGTGGCGCATCTCAAATATGCACTGTACACGTCCCGGAATCACATTTTCAGATCCCGGATCACAGGTAATCGTTCCAACGGTAAGTACAAGTTTATCATCAATCTCCCGGCACGCCTTGTCTGACTCCACAATGAGTTTTGCCATGGCAACCATGGCATCTCTTCTCTTTTTCATCATGGTCGTTCCAGCATGGTTGCTCTGACCACTCGCTGTCACAACATAACGGATCACACTCACGATACCACTTACAACACCGATATCGAGTCCCTCATTGTCCAGATAGTCTCCCTGTTCAATATGGGCCTCCAGATAGCACTTCACATCAGAAAATTCCCTCTGGCATCCCATAATTTCGTCCACCGTATGCCCGTAAACAGCCAGTGCGTCTCCAAGTCCCAGCTGTTTTGGATCCACCAGACCTGTAACTGCTCTGCTTCCAAACGTACCTCCAATCGGATTGGATTCCTCTGCGTTAAAGCCATAGATTTCAATCGGATGTTCCAGCTTTTTTCCCTCATCCACAAGGCGTTTTACTACTGCAAGACCAGACGCAACACCGTAAGCTCCGTCAAAGAGTCCTCCGTGTGGCACGGTATCCATGTGGGAACCGATCAGGATGCTTTTTGCACCTAACCGTGTTCCCGGTAAAATTCCATGAATATTTCCGGCGGCATCCCACTCTGTTTTCATTCCGAGAGACTTCATCTGTTTTTCCACCGCCGTTGCAGCTTCAAAATATTCCGGACTGTAACATGTTCTTGTGTAGGATCCATCCTCATTTTTTCCAAAACTTGCGATATCTCTGAGAATTTCATTTACCTGATTCATATCTGCCACCTCGGTCTCTTAGTGATTTCTGACAGGACGTACAAATTCTCCCCATCCGGACGCACTCTCATCAACAACACCATTTTCCATAACAACACGTCCGCGGACAACCGTGCAGTCCACGCTGCAGCCAAGCTTCCAGTCCTCATAGACTTTCATGATGCCCTTCGCCTGAGAATAGCTGTCCTCTGCCTTGCATGTAACTTCTTTATTTAAATCAATGATAACAAGATCGCCGTCCGCACCGGAAGTGATTGTTCCCTTCTGTGGAAAGATATTGAAACACTTCGCCGGATTTACACTTAAGAGCTCGATGATCTTTTCAAGGCTGATACCACGCTTCATGCCCTCTGTCACCATTAACGGAAGACGAAGGTCGATTCCCGGAAATCCGGACGGAGACAGGAAAATATCCTTATTTCCATTTTTATCGAGTTTTTCTTTCTCAGATACCAGGAACGGGCTGTGGTCACTTCCGATGAAATCCACGGTGCCATCCTTAACATAATCCCAGAGTCTCTCTACATCTTCTTTCTTTCTGAGAGCCGGATTACACTTCGCGTAAGCACCGTATTTCTCTACATAGCTCTCGTCGAGAAGAAGATAGTGCGGACAGGTTTCTACATAAACCGGCTGCCCCTCTGCTTTTGCCTGTTTTGCAAGTTCCATAGCCTGCCATGTTGATACATGAACGAGCTCAATCGGGCATCCTACATCTTTACCAAACTTTAACATTTTGGAAATCGCCTCGATCTCAACGATCGGAGGTCTGGATTCGCAGTGTGCGATGTTCTCGTTCTGGCGCCCCTGCTCACGGAGACGTTTGATAAAACCGGTTACAAGTTCATTATCTTCCGCATGTGCCGCAATCGTAAGTCCTGTTTTCTTTACTTCCTCGAGCACACGATATAACTGGTCATTATTGGCACTTGTCAAGCCTTCAAACTCAGCGTCTCGCCCCTCCGGTGCGTCATGTAAAAATGTCTTATATGCAACGATCCCCTCATCTGCCAACGGCTCGATCGCCTCCGGATGTTGTCCGCCTGCTGCTCCGAAGAAGCAGAAGTCTACACAGCTTCCTTTTTCATGACGGTCATTTGCCGCGCACTCTTCACCTTTACAAATGCTGATACGATTCTTTAAAATCTCTCCATTCCATTGCGGCGGCATGGAGATCGGGTGCTCAAAGAATGTTGTACATCCGCCTGCTGCCGCTGCACGGGTTCCAACTTCAAATGTCTCTCTCTCCCAGTGGCCCGGATCACGATAATGTACGTGGGTATCAATGCCGCCCGGAATCACATGTTTTCCGGACGCGTCGATCGTCCGTGCTGCCTCCGGGAGAAATCCAGGCTCCGTGATCATCGCAAATTTTCCATCTTTAATTCCAACATCTGCAAGACGGAAACCGCCTTCCAGAAATACAAGTCCATTTACAACCGCAAGATCTAACATCATATTCTGTCTCCTTTTCCGCTATTTGGGCTCACTGTTCCCCAATATTAAAGGCGGATCACATTCTCGAGCTGCTCGCCTGCCATAAAGTGCTTTAAGTTACGTACGATCAGTTTTCCAATCAGAAGCGTCCAGCTGTCACCCATTCCGGATTTATGCGCCGTGATAAACATATTATCAAGATCCCAGAGCGGGCTTTCTTTCGGAAGCGGCTCTTTTTCAAACACATCGCAAGCTGCCCACGCGATCTTCTTTTCTTTTAATGCGCGGTAAAGGGCCTCTTCATCCACGATCGGGCCTCTCGCGAGATTCATAAGCATTGCGGTCGGTTTCATATGATCAAATGCGTCATCATTAATGATATGGCGGGTTGCCGGGAGAAGCGGAAGGTTGATGGAAATAAAATCACTCTCTTCAAGTACGGAATTGATACCATCTCCGCCTTTATAGTAATGATCAAGAAGAGAAAGGGCACTCTCCGGAAGATCCGCTACATCGTAAGCTACGATTCGCATACCGAATGCCTTTGCTCTCTTCGCAATTTCCTGTCCGATGGAACCGAAGCCCAGAATACCGAGCGTTTTTCCGTAGAGATCCTGATAGCAGATGCACATCCACTGATCCTGTCCGAACATATTCCAATGATGATTCTTTTTATCCATCTCGATCTCACGGCCTTTTCTTGCGTAAAAAAGCATCTTAAAGATCACATCTTCAGCAATAGACATACTCATAACGCCACGGCTGTTTGTCAATGTGATTCCTCTTCGCTTGATCTCTTCACAGTCAGCTGCATCATATCCTGCACCTGTTCCCTGAAGCCATTTTAACTTCGGCATGCGGTCTAACAAACTTTTCTGCATCAAAAACGGCTGTCCCACCATCGCTTCTACATCGGAAAGATCAATGGACTCATCGCGGAACTGATCATCCGTTAAAAACAGAATGTCTTTTTTGATATCATCTGAGATCAGATATTCGTATAATTCGTTGCAGACATACTTGTAACCCATAATCTATATTCCCTGGTAACCGCCCCACTTATCCTTGGGGTGCTACTTCCTTTCCTTTTTTATTTGCTATTCTTAATCTGCGCTTTCCTCGTTACATTTCAAAAACTTCCTAATCATGTACCGGAACTTTTTCCACCACTATAATACCGTACTTTGCTCGTTTTGTAATGGTTTCTCACGATTCCTTCTGCCATCGCCAGACCGCAGACAACACCGTCTAATACCGGTGCGCCAAGTTCCCCAGAAAGTTTTTCTGCCAGGTCGCAGAGACCTGCACATCCAAGAATGATCACTTCTGCCTGATCCTCTTTAATTGCCTTTTGGGCTGCTTTCAGATACTGACTGTAACGGTCGCTGTCCTCCTCCGCCACACGGATGGAGGCAAGCGCATGTTTCATATGATATTCTTCTACGAGGTGCTTTTTGTTCGGGACAGAATAAGCGTCTGTCTGGAGAATCGAGAAAGAATTTCCGAGCATAGCTGCTGTTATCATCGATGCCTCCCCGACACCAATCACCGGTTTTTCTGTAAGTTCACGAAGTAACTTCAGATTCGGGTCACAGGCGCATGCCACAACAAATGCGTCGGCATCCTCGTATTGTCTTACAAGTTCCATCATTCCTGGCTGAGCTCTGGCAGCATCTTCAAATGTATCGATGAACTCCGGTGCCCCCGGTGTCAGTACGGTCACTGCCTCAAACCGGTCTCCCGCATATTTTTTCGCGGCAGCGGCGATGTCTGCTGTCATCGCCGCACTGCTGTTAGGATTGATCACTACGATTTTCACTAAGCATTCCTCTTTTCTTCAAGGATTTTTTCAAGTCCTGCGATCTGTACGCATACACAGAACATCGGGATGGTCTGTTTTAAGTCTTCCATAGACGGACGTGTCGGAGCAAGACGGATATTTGTATCATTCGGATCCTTATGATATGGGTAAGTTGCACCTGGAAGCGCTACCATAACGCCAACGTCGTTCATGAGTTTTAAGACTCTCGCCGCGCATCCTTTATATGTATCAACGGTAATAAAGTAACCACCGTCCGGTTTGAACCAGGTAAGAAGATCCTCATACGGAATATCATTTCTCAATGTATTGTCAACATAGTCAAATTTCGGACGAATCAGTGCAGCGACATCTTCCATGTGCTCTGCAATATGCTCCGGAGATTTTAAGTATTTCACATGACGCATCTGATTGATCTTATCATGGCTGAAGATCTGGAGTTTCAGGCGCTCCTTGATCTCAGCAATATTTTTATCACCGGAAGCGATGATGGATACCGCAGAACCCGGATATGTGATTTTTGCTGTGGAAGCGAAATAAAGGATACGGTCTGTAGTTCCACACTTTTCGGCTTCTCTGTAGATATTTAAGAGCGTATGTTTTTTATATAAATGGTGTACACAGTAAGCGTTATCCCAGAAAATCTGGAAATCCTTTGCTGCAGTCTTCATCTTTGCAAGACGGGTTACACACTCATCGCTATAGATCGCGCCGGTCGGATTAGAGTAAAGCGGTACGCACCAGATACCTTTAATCGAAGGATCTTCACCTGCAAGTTTCTCCACTAAATCCATATCAAGACCATTTTCATCCATCGGGATCGGGATCATTTCAAATCCAAAGGCCTCTGTAATCTTAAAATGGCAATCATATCCAGGAACCGGACATAACCACTTTAAGCCAGTCTGCTGAGACCACGGTTTCTCACCGAGAAGTCCGAAACAATAAATTCTCGCAAATGCATCATAAATCAGGTTAAAACTGGAATTTCCACCAATCACCACATTATCGATTGGGAGATCCAGAAGATTTGCAAATAATCTTCTGCACTCTACAAGTCCGTACATGACACCATAGTTTCTGATATCAGCTCCCTCTTCAGAGATATGGTCGGAATTGTCAAGAATATGGAACATCTCACGATTCAGATCCAGCTGTTCATCGGCCGGAAGTCCACGGCTGATATTGAGATCCAGTCCCAAGCTTTTATAGGAATCATAGGTCTTATTTAATTCTGCAAGTTTTTCTTCGATCTGTTTAATGGTAAGGTCTTTCGCTTTCATGTGATTTTCCTCCTCTTTCTATCCCACTGTTTCTTTGTATCTCACCCACACCGCCATTCGCGACTGGCGGATTCTTTTTGTATGCATTCATTATTGCCTTTTTAATTCATTATATATGAACACATTCAATTATTATGATTTCATATCCATACAATAGCATACTTGTTAGTGCATGTCAACAAAAATAATCATTTTTTCTATTTAACTTTATGCAAATCGTTCAGACATGCCATCTCTATCCGATATGTAGCAAAACGCTGTTGTCTTCTATTCTTTTCGCCCGCCCATAAGCTGCTGATCTTCCAGTTGAATTCTCTGGAATTCCACCTTATAGTCATCCGGGTCTCTTGTAAAAAAAGCATAGACCGGAAACTTTTCTTGCCGTTTCGGTGGTTCCTTGATTACACAGCCCTTTTCTGTCATCCGTGCATACTGACGATCCACATCTGCCTCATCATGGCAATTCAGAGAGAGACATACCCCCACATCACCGGACGGAATCGGTCGCCCGTCACCATACTGACAAAATCCCCAGTAACCGTACCCTGTATCGAATATCTTCAACATTCCCCCCGCCTGTTCCTGAACTACCGGAAGCCCAACAATATCACGGTAAAAATGAGTTGTTTTTTTTATATCGCTGCATGGTAAAAATGTTACACAATTCTCTATTGCCATATGTACCTCCATATTTCTCGTCTGAACATACTTTTTTCATTTTCCCGATTACGGTACTGTAAACAAAAAGCGGCAATTCCGGGTAGCCGGAATCTTCTGGCCACTAAAATCGCCGCTTGAAATTACATCTTAGCTATTCTGCCATTTATTTCCGACAGGCAGACGAGCTTCTGTACATTTTCCTGTCTCTTTTACAGTAGCTACTATTTTCCACTCTGTTCCTGTCTTGCAAGTTCTTCTTCATAGCTCTTGCACATTTTAATATAATGATGATTTTTATCTGTGATCGCTGTATCATATTTCCGTTCCCCACTCTCCCAGTCTTTTACAAGTCCAAAGAATGGTTTTGCGAGAACAACAAGAGCAATCAGGTTCGGAAGCAGACATAGTCCGGAACCGATATTTGCGAATCCACCATATAAAGCATTTACGTTTGCATATCCTGCAAATACAAGCGGGAATATGAAATATAACCATTTGAGGACTTTAAAAGCCTTTTCACCAAACAGACTGACGCATGCTGTCTCGTAATAAACATAGAAAGAAAGTACTGTTGAGAAACAGAATCCGAAAATACAAAGAGTTACAAGGACGTTGCTGATCGATGCAGGAATTACAGTTTCTACCGCAGCCATTGTTAATGCCACTCCGGATTCTCCGCTGCACCATACATCTTCAGGTGTTAAAATGATCAGTGCTGTCATTGTACAAACAACGATCGTATCGATGAATACCTCTGCAGTTCCCCATAAGCCCTGCTTAAACGGATGCTCTACATCTGCTGTCGCATGAATACACGGAGCCACACCGACACCTGCGTCGTTGGAACCGGTTCCTCGTGCAGCTCCCTGCTGGATCGCTGTCGCGATGGAAGCACCGACAAAACCGCCGACTGCGCTTGTAGGTGTAAACGCATTGATAAAGATGGATGCCAGAGCATGTGGAACATCTGCGATATTTCCACCGATTACAATGATTGCAATAACAAACCAAACAACTGTCATGACAGGGACCATGATCTCGCAGACTTTACCGATTGATTTTAATCCGCCGAGAACCGCTAAAGCGGCTAAAACAACACATACTGCTGCAATCAGATATGGGTTGATATTGTACGCACGGTTTACAGACTCAATAATCGTATGTGTCTGCATAGTAGATGCCATAAATACACAGTTTAAGATAAGACCGATTGTGAAAACCACAGATAATGCCTTTGCATTCATTGCCTTCCGCATATAGTACATCGGTCCACCATAAATAGAAGAACCATCTGGCGCAACCTCACGATAATGCACCGCAAGCGTTACTTCCGCAGTCTTAACACTCATTCCGAGGAACGCAAACAACCACATCCAGAAAACAGCGCCAGGTCCGCCAATCGAGATTGCAGAGGCGGTTCCTGCGATATTTCCCATGCCGATTGTTCCTGCCAAAGCACCTAATACTGCCTGTACAGAAGTAAGTCCCGCCGTATTATTTTCTGTCTTTTCGAACATCTTTCCCAAGGTATTTTTCATAATATACCCAAATTTACGGAATACATAGAACTTCGTACCCACAAGCATATAAACTCCCACAAGAATCAGAAATGCCTGCGTATACCATCCCCACAACAAACCTCCGATCACATTTGACAGTTCAATGATTGACGATACGATCCCTTCTAAAAAAGCCATACCAATCTCCTTTCAACTCTTGTAACATCCTTTTCCTTTTTGCTCGCTGCAGCTTGCATTCATAATATATGAACGTCTTCATTTATTATGAACTTATGCCTTCAGTATAACGAGAGAGGGATTTATTGTCAATAAGAAGTTTGACTTTAATATGTAGATTTAGGAGGTGTATTTATGGTTATTTTTCACAATTTATAATATTAATCTTCTCCGTCTATGTGTAATCTGACATAAATATTCTCTGTTTTTCACAAATCACACGTTTCACTTCCCTGACCTGATGTCTCTTATGATTTACGAAAACAATCGTGTCCTGGCATACCCGGATGCCCCACGCGGTTGTTTGCAGGAATCTACAGATTCGCACAAATGCATATTGTCGGCACGTTAATGCCTTTTATGGATTCGAAACCCCCTCAGAATCTTCTATTGCACAAAAAAACAAGTTCTTCCTTCTATGAATCACTGTCTATCAATCCATATTGGAAAAACTTGTTTTTATTGCTTCTATTTTCCGATTATTGCAGCCGCATCTGCTCTTTTATGATTCCTGCCCCCGTTTTTTACTGAACAGCCACATTTCATTTTTCTTTCATCTGTAAAACTTAAACTCCATTTTCATCCAGTTTTAACACAGTCTGATACAGAACATCCGCTCCCATATCGATATGTTCCGGTTTTGTATATTCGTCTCCCTGATGGCTGATGCCCTTGACACTCGGGACAAATATCATACCGATCGGAACTCCTTCGTGGGCCATCGCATTTGCGTCATGGCCTGCACCGCTGGGCATGATGACATGGCTGATTTCCTTTTCCGTGCAGACATCGTCGATCAGTTTGATCAATCTCGGATCACACGGTGTGGAATATTTGGCACTGGTATTTACAAATTCAAACTCACAGTTCGGAATCTCCTTTGCGAGTGCCTGAATATCTGCATAGAACTGATCTGTTACAGCTTTGTCCATATGACGCATCTCAAAGTTCGCCACAGCCTGTCCCGGAATTACATTTTCCTGTCCGGGGGATACAGCAATCTTTCCGACCGTAAATACAAGCGTGTCGTTCAGTTCTCTTGCCCGCTCTTCTGCTGCCACGATCAGCTTTGCCATTCCGACAAGCGCATCTTTTCTGTTAGCCATCATCGTTGTGCCCGCATGGTTGCTCATGCCTTTTGCCGTTACCTTATAGTCGATGATGCTGACGATTCCGCTGACAACGCCCAGATCTATTCCCGTATGATCGAGTTTATCGCCCTGTTCGATATGATATTCCAGATAACACTCATACTTGCTGATATCTCTCTTGGCTGCTTTTGCTTTTTCCGGACTGCAGCCAAACTTTGCTAATTTTTCCGCATATCCGGGAATATCCGGATCGAGCATCCCTGTCACACATCTGCTTCCAAATGTGCCGCCAAGAATACTGGATTCTTCCATGTTAAAGCCCCAGATCTCCAATGGATGGCGCAGGGTACGTCCTTCATCCTTTAAGCGGGCTGCAACTTCCAGGGCACCGGTCACACCCAGCATTCCATCGTAAACACCGCCCTGCATAACTGTATCCATGTGGGAGCCGATCACGATGGATTTTGCTTCCGGGTCACTCCCCTGCAATACGCCATGAAGATTTCCGACCGGGTCAGTCTCCACCTGCATTCCCAACTCCTGCATGCGTCCTTTTAAAAATTCAAGCGCCTGGAAATATTTTTCTGAAAATCCCAGTCTTGTGATCGAACCATCTTCGTTCCGCCCAATATTGCCCGCCTGTTGGAGCAATTCATTTAATCTGCTCATTTTTAGTTATCTCCTCCATTAAGTTTTCCACGTGCTGTCCTCAGATTTCTCCTGACGAAACACGAAAGTATCTCTTATCAGCCAATTCCCCCAAGCAGCGCCCCCGCCAGAAGAGCGATAAAAGCCGCCGGAACCAGCACAAATTTCCCCAGAGGGATAAACCAGTTGCCGATCGGTTTTATTGTTCCTTTATTGACCGCAGTGAGCGCAAAGTCCTCTCCGGCGACCCAGAAGAACATGATCGCCGCCAGCATTGCACCAAGCGGGCAAATATAGATTGACACTGCATCCATCCAGCCGGAGACGATTCCCTGGATCATGAGCGCGATCGCGCCTCCGAATACGGCGATCACGATCACGGCACTTCTTCTGTTCAACCCAAAACGCTCCTGCATCATCTCCACCGGTGCCTCATAGAGGTTTACCAGAGAGCTTAAACCGGCAAACAGGACGCAGATATAAAATACCAGCTCCACGATCCGTCCGCCCGGCATTCCGTTAAATACGTTTAAAAGATAGATAAACATGAGCCCCGGTCCGCCGGAAGAGAGCTCTGCCCCACCTGCTGCCATTCCCGGAATGATCACAAGAGCCGCAAGCAGCGCCGCCAGGGTATCGAAAACCGCCACATTTCTCGCGGAACTCACTACATTTTCCTCGTCACTCAGATAGGAGCCGTAGATAACGGTTCCGTTTCCGGCGATGGACAGTGAGAAAAACGCCTGTCCAAAGGCGTAGATCCATAATCTCGGATCCAACAACCCCTGTGGGTTCAATGTAAAAATATACCGATATCCCTGTCCGGAACCCGGCAGTGTGAAAATGTAGGCTCCAAGTCCCAAAAACAATACGAATAGCAGGGGCATCATGACCTTATTCGCTTTTTCGATTCCGCCTGCGATTCCATAAGCCATGATCACGGCCGTCACGATCATAGCGACCACCTGCCAGAGGTTGTTCCCGAAGGACGATGCCGTTCCATCGAAGAGTCCGCCGATTGCGTCCATATCCTGTCCCATCCGGAACAGCCCGCCTGTGATCGCAAGGAACGCGTATTTAAAGATCCATCCTACGACCACCGTATATCCGATCGCCAGTGCCAGAGAGCCAAGAACCGGAACCACGCCGATCACCTCACCAGTCCGCTTATTTCCGGTGCGGATCTCCGTACATTTGCCAAATGCCCTGATCGGTCCGCTCTTTGCCGCGCGTCCAAGTGCCATTTCCTCGATCACTCCGGTAGAAGCGATCAGAATGACAAACAGAACATATGGAAGCAGGAACGTCATTCCACCCCATTCTGAAACCATATATGGGAATCTCCAGATATTCCCCATACCGACAGCCGACCCAATGCAGGCCAGCACAAATCCTGTCCGGCTCTTAAAGCCATCTCTATGTTTTCCCATACACTTACAACTGCCTTAGAACAGCTATGTCCCCTTTCTCATGATTCATGTTTAAACTTTTTTGAGCGTGTGACCCTCATGCATGAACTCTATCGCGTGCTGTCGGCAATTTCTGCTGATACATTCAGCCAGCATTTCCGAACATATTTTATCATACCATGCAATCCTATGATTTACAAGCATTTGAAATTGTTGCTACGACCGGAGTGGAACGCCGACATTCGAACCGTTCTAACCCGGCAGGGCTTGAACATACAAAAAAGAGCCATCCATCGGATGACTCTTTTTTCTATCTCTTTGAGAGCACGAGACGTCGCAGAACGTCCGGGGGACATTCGCCTGCGACGACCGCAGCAGAGCGGAGACATTTGAACCGTTCTAACCCGGCAGGGCTTGAACATACAAAAAAAAGACATCCATCGGATGTCTCTTTTTTATATCTTTGAGAGCACGAGACGGGATTCGAACCCGCGACCCTCGCCTTGGCAAGGCGATACTC
>ENA-OVFU01001198-OVFU01001198.1-human-gut-metagenome-genome-assembly--contig:-NODE-1198-length-12513-cov-8.777171_pt1 | contig 12513 bp, 6 predicted proteins | sample MGYA00237764_ERZ505407 | MGnify/ENA primary metagenome ERZ505407 (study PRJEB26158, sample SAMN06016366) | human gut metagenome | biome: human gut; feature: ankylosing spondylitis patient; material...
GTGTGCTCTTCCGATCTCACGTACAGGCGCTGGCCGAGCTGGCGACGCTCTTTCTGGACACCGATTTCTGCGCCCGCCTGCGGGAGAGTGAGACCCCCGAGGCATTCTGCCGCGCCATCTCCGCGCGGGAGGAGCAGGCCGCGCAGGAGCCGCCGTCTGCCCCGTCTGACGCAGCGCCGGGCGCCGCCAAGGCCGGCTATCAGCTGCTGGCCGTGACGGCCTGCCCCACCGGCATCGCACACACCTATCTGGCGGCGGAGGCGCTCCAGCAGGCCGCGCAGGCCCGCGGCCTGACGCTCAAGGTCGAGACGAACGGCGCTGCCGGTGTCAACGACGAACTGACCGAGGATGAGATCCAGGCCGCAGAGTGCGTGATCGTGGCGGTGGATTGCTCGATCCCGCTGGCGCGGTTCGTTGGCAAGCGGCTGGTCTATGCCTCGGCGGGGGATGCCGTGCGCGACGCGGACAGACTGCTGGAAAAGGCCGTTTCCGGCAAGGCTCCCGTCTACCGCGGCGGGCACGCCTTCCGCACCAGCGAATGGAAGGAGCTGGGCCGCGAATACTACGGCCACCTGATGAGCGGCATCTCCCACATGCTGCCGTTTGTTGTGGCGGGCGGCATCGTGACAGCGTTTTCCATCCTTTTGCAGCACACCGGCGCCCCCGCAAAATGGATCATGCTGATGACCAATGTGGGCAAGTCCTCCTTTGCCATGATGTACCCGGTGCTGGCGGCGTTCATCGCCTACAGCATTGCAGACCGGCCCGGCTTTATGCCCGGCCTGATGGGCGGCTATCTGGCGCAGATGGGCACCACAACAGCCACCCAGCCGAGCTGGATCTCCAGCGGCTTCTGGGGGACCATCATTGCGGGCTTTGCCGCCGGGCTGGTCGTGCAGCTGCTGAACCATCTCTTCCGCCGCGTACCGCCGGAGCTGGACCACATCAAGACGGGGCTGCTTGTCCCACTACTCAGCCTTTTGTTTATCGGCGCGCTGATGTTGCTGGTCATAAACCCGCCCCTGGGGCACTTTAACCGGTGGATGTCCATCAAGCTCTCCACCATGCAGGGCGGCAGCCGTCTGGTGCTGGGCACGCTGCTGGGCGGCATGATGGCTACCGACTACGGCGGGCCGATCAACAAGGCCGCCTACGTCAGCGGCACGCTGGCGCTGGTCGACCTGCAATATGACCTGATGGCCGCTGTCATGGCGGGCGGCATGATCCCGCCGCTGGGCATTGCGCTGGCCTGCCTGCTGTTCCCGACGCGGTTCACCAGCACCGAGCGCCGCTCTGCGCCGCAGACGCTGCTGATGGGTGCGACCTTCGTGACCGAGGGGGCGCTGCCGTTTGCGCTGCGCGACCCGCTGCGTGTCAGCCCCGCCTGCATCGCGGGCAGTGCGCTGGCCGGGTTCATAACGATTTTGCTGGGCTGCGGGTGTCCCGCGCCGCACGGCGGGTTGTTTCTGCTGCCGGTCATGGAAAACCCGCCGGGCTTTCTGATTGCGCTGGCTGTCGGCACCCTGACCACGACCCTGCTGCTTGGCATGCTGAAAAAGCCGCTGAAGCATTGATTTTCGCTTTACTTTTCGTGTTTTTCGGCAGTCTTATACAAATTGTATTTACATAAAACCCCGCTGTGCGTTGCGTACAGCGGGGTTTTATGCTATAATTTAATATATATGTGATTTTTGTGGAGGAGGGCCCCGCCCCTATGGAACAGGTCAAATCATTTTGTCGGCGGTACCGTCGGCTGCTGCTGGCTGCGGCCTATCTGGCTATTTTTGCCGTGGGCGTGCTGTATCTGCGCGTCACGGTCAACATCCCGCCGGAGGGCGACGATAAGCTGACGCTGAACCTCTGGCTGTATGACTTCCAGCGGATGCCGTTCTGGCAGTATGCTCTGCAGGACCTGCAGGGGCGGCTGCGGTACTTTACGCTGCAGGAGGTCCGTTTTTTCCCGTTCCATTACCCGAACGCCGTCGACCTGCTGTTTTACACCAGCCTGACGCACTACCGGCTCTACATCATCGCCTGGACCGGCGCGGCGGCCTTCGCTGTCAGCCGCGTGGCGGCCAGACTGGGCAGCGGGGATGCGCTGGCGCTGGGCAGCTTTGCGCTGGCGCTGGCCGCGGCCCCCATCTGGAACGAAGGCATGTACAGCTACTACGCCGTACCGCAGCGGGCGCTGTTCTGGGCTATGACGGCCTGGCTCTGCCTGTTTGCGTGGCAGGGGACACGGCACCGCCGCTGGGCTGTGCTGGGCGCGGTGCTGTCCTTTATCGCCTGCGGCACCTATGAGATTGGCTATGTCTTTGCGCTGCTGGCGCTCGTCGTCTGGCTGCTGCGCCGACGCAGCGTCAAAAACGCCCTGCTGGACACGGCTCCCGCGCTGGGCGGCATGGGCGCGGCGCTTGTGTTCCACGTTCTGTGCGGGCGCAACGGCGGCACCGGCAACGAGCTTTCTCTGGATATTCCCGCCGTGCTGCGCGTCACCGTGCAGCAGATGGCCGCGTCGCTCCCTGGGCTGAACTCCCGCCTTTTGCAGGAGGACGCCGGGGTCATCACAAACGGGGATCGGCTGTGGCCGCTGGCGCTGGGTGTGCTGGCCGGACTGTTGATCTTCTTCGGCGTGCCGTTTAAAAAGCTGCGCGGCAGAACGCTGGGCGCACTGGCCGGGTTCGGCCTGGCCGTCTGGGCACTGCCCGCGCTGCTGCTGGCTTTGTCCGCCCGCTATCAGCAGCCCGAGGCCATTACCTGGCAGTGGGGCTACATTCCCGCGGCGGCCAGCTCCATCGGCTTTACGCTGCTCGTCGCAGCGCTGCTGGCACTGCTGGCGGGCCTGTGCTGTAAGCTGCCGAAGGTTCTCTCCGTGGTATCACGACTGGCCCTGACGGCGGCGCTGGCGGCGGGTCTCTGCCTGAACGGCGGCTACCTGCGCGGTGTCGTGCGCACCCACCATGCCGAGAACCTCGCTGCCTATCAGTTCTTTGTCCGCACGATTGAGGCCGGTCTTGCCGATGCCGTACAATCCGACGACCTGATTCTCTGCAACGAGAACGTCTGGGACAGCAACGCGGAGGCCGAGTCCGCCTTCTTCAGCCGGTTCACCGGGCGCGCCCTGCACGCACAGGTCCTTTGGACCGAGAACCCCGCCACCAACGGCGACGCCTACGCCTACCAGACCTACCGCAATTACGGCGGCTACGATCTGGCGTGGTGCGGCAGACTGCAAAGCGCCGACAGTGACCTGATGGACGGGGTACAGGTCTACGTGCAGAGCGCCTATGTTCCCGACAACGCTGTCATCAAGTACAAGGTCCGTCTGGCCGACGGCACCGAGGAGGCCCGCGCCATCTGCCTGCTGGACTGCACCCAGACCCCGCGGGACCGGAACGGCGACTATCTGGCCACTGTTGAGGACACGTCCATCGTGAACGCCAAGCTCATGATCTGGGACGGCTGATAAACTGTGAGGGAGCCCCGGATGAAACACTTTATTGCCTTTTGCCGCCGCAACCGGCTGTTTGCGGCGCTGCTGGCCGCCGAGCTGGCCGTTGTCTGCGCGCTGGCAGCCGGGCTGTTCGGCGCGCCGTATAAGCTGGCGCTGACGCCCGGCGACTTTACGAACACCCTGCCCGACATTGCCGCCGCGGACGACGACGGCTTAAAAATCTGGAACCAGATCGGCTATCACAGCGACGACCCGATGACCTTCTCGGCAGACAATATTGCTTTGCCTTCCGGTGCGTATGAGGTCACAGTCCGTTATTTTTCCTGCCAGACGCCCGACGCGCCCACTTTTAATATGCTCAACGCTGCCGGGTCGCTGACCTTTGCCAGTGAACGCAGCCCCGCCGCCGTGACCTTTGACGCGCTGCGGCTGGACGACTGCCACCGCAGCCTGACGACCCGGCTTTGGGTCGGCTTCGGTGCGCGGATGCAGGACCTGACCGCCACCGTTACCTACGACCAAGGCCAGCTGTACATTTACAGCATCACCCTGACCGAGCAGCCCATCTACCGCGCGGCGCGGCTGCTCTGCTTCCTTGTGCTGTTTGCCGCTGCGGACGCCGCGCTGCTGCTCCTGTTTGCCCATGTGGGGGAGCGGGGCGCTGCCCGCCGCCGTGCGCTGCGTCTGCCGCTGGCGCTGGCGGGCATCACGCTGCTGGCCTGCCTGCCGCTGTTCAGCAACTATCTGTACTTCGGCCATGATCTGGAATTTCACATGCAGCGCATCGCCGCCATGGCTGCGGAGCTGTCCTACGGGCAGTTCCCGGTGCGGCTGACCACGACCACGCTGAACGGTTATGGCTACGCCAGCCCGCTTTGCTACTGTGAGCTGTTTTTGCTGCTGCCCGCGCTGCTCTACAACCTGTGGCTGCCGCTGCGCACCTGCTACCAGGTCTACCTCTTTGCGGTCACGCTGGCGACCTGCCTGATCGCCTATTTCAGCTTTGCCAAAATCACGGCCAGCCGTCGGCTGGGTCTGCTGGGGGCACTGCTCTACACGCTGTCCGCCTATCGGCTGACCTGCGTCTACACCCGCGCCGCCGTCGGCGAGTTCACGGCCATGGCGTTTTTCCCGCTCGTGCTGCTGGGTCTGTACGGCATCTACACCAGCGCCAGGCCCCGCTTCGGGGACTGGCTGCCGATGGCGCTGGGTATGGCGGCCATGGTGCAGAGCCATCTGCTCTCCTGTGAGCTGACGGCGCTGCTGCTGATTTTGTTTTGTCTTTTGCGCCTGCGGGAGACTCTCCGCCCCGCGCGGCTGCTGGCCTGGGTCAAGGCCGCGTTGCTGGCCGTGGGGCTGAGCGCGTGGTATCTTTTCCCGTTTTTTATTTCCACCCGCTCCATCCCGTTCCTTGTCAACCGCAGTGATCTGGTCGGTAAGCTGCAGAAGCACGGTCTGTACGCCGTGCAGCTGTTCAGCTTCTTCGGCACGGCGGGCGGCTCCTCCGCCGAGGGCACGACCCACGACATGGCGCTGACCCCCGGTCTGCCGCTGCTGCTGGCGCTTGCGCTGGCGTTTTACTGCCTGTGGCGCGCCCAGGCCCGCGGGGACACACGCCCCGCCGCAAAGCACCTGTACACTGCCACCGGCTTTGCCGCGCTGACGCTCGTGCTCTCGCTCCACGCCTTCCCGTGGGATTTTGTCGAGGGCTGGTTCGGCCCCGCCGTCGGCAAGGTCGTGGGAATGTTCCAGTTCCCGTTCCGCTTCCTCTCGCTGGGCACGCTGCTGCTCTGCGCCGCTGCGCTGTTTGCGCTGCAGCTGCTGCCGGAGCGCCGCGCCGCGCTGGCCGCCGCGGGGCTTGTCTGCGCCGCGCTGCTGACCGCCAGCATCACCGAGACGAACATCATGAGCGCCCAGGGCGAAAGCTCCTACGCGACCTACAACCAGAATGCCACCATCAACTCCGTCGGCACGGCGGAATACCTCATCGACGGCGCCAGCTCCTATGAGGCCATCTGGGCGCAGCCCAAGCCCGCCAGCGGCGACCTGCACCTTATCAGCTATGAAAAGCGTGAGGGCGTCGCCTATGTCAGCGTCGAGAACGACGGCGGCGAGGCGGCCATCTCGCTGCCCATCTACAACTACGGCAATTATTATGCCGCCGACGAGAGCGGCGCGCCGTTTGCCATCACCAGCGGCGAGAATATGCGCATCGTACTGACGATCCCCGCGGGCTACATCGGCACGATCCATGTCCGGTACCACGCCCCCGGGTATTGGCGCGCGTTTGAGGCGCTCTCCGCCGTCAGCCTGCTGGGGGTCATCGGCTGCGGCGCTTTTGCCCGCCGCAAGCGCCGCACCCCTGCCACTGTGTAAACGAGGTCACTACCCATGCCCAACCGCATCAACTATCAGCTTGAAATGGAAAAGGTCCTGCGCACGCTGGACGGCACCCGCCCGAAGCTGCTGCTGCACGCCTGCTGTGCGCCGTGCTCGAGCGCGACACTGGAGCGCCTGTCCGCGCACTTTGACCTGACCATTCTTTACTACAATCCCAACATCTACCCGCCGGAGGAATACCACCGCCGCGAGGCCGAGCTGGAACGCTTTGTCGAGCAGGCCGGGTATCACTACCCCGTGGTGGAGCTGCCCTACGACCCGCAGGAGTTCTATACCGCCGTGAAGGGGTTGGAAAACGAGCCGGAGAAGGGCGCGCGCTGCACGGTCTGCTATCGGCTGCGGCTGGAGCAGGCCGCCCGCTATGCCGCCGACCACGGCTTTGACTGGTACTGCACAACGCTCTCGATCTCCCCGATGAAGGACCCCGTGCGGCTGAACGAGCTTGGCACCGAGCTGGGCAGGCAGTACGGCGTGCCGTTCCTGCCCAGTGAGTTCCGCAAAAAGGACGGCTACAAGCGCAGCTTACAGTTGAGCGCCGAGTACGGCCTGTACCGGCAGGATTACTGCGGGTGCGTGTTCAGCAAGCGGGAGAGGGAGAATCAAAACTCTTAAAGTCTTCCCCCCTTGGGGCTGCGCCCGCAGGCGCGTGTCGTAGCGCAACCGCCGTAGGCGGCTCTTAGCGCGTAGACTGAAGGTGGCCCCGCAGGGCCGGATGAGGGGGAAGTTGCCGGATGCAGACCGTAAACGGGTACTGCTGGCAAACTTCGCCCTCATCAGTCCGCTTCGCGGACAGCTTCCCCCTCAGGGGAAGCCTTTTCAATTCAACATCCTTATTTCTGTTTACCCCCGCTTCGGCGGGGTTTTTGTTTTGCGGCAAATTATGTAAAAATTGCGAAAAGACTGGCGTTCCGGTGGAAAATGGTGTAAAATGAATTTACATATTGTGTAAACACTCCATGCTCCCACGCGAAAGGAGCCTTTCATGGCAGGCAAAACCAAATCACAAAAGAAAAAAGCGCTGGATATGCGCAGCAAGATGTATCTGGTGCTGGCTCTGTGCAGCGTCATGCTGCTGGTCAGCGTCGGCATCTCGCTGGTGCTCATCGGCGGCATCGACCTCGGCGGCGCGGACGCCCAGAGCGTGTCCACCGTGGACAGCGCGTCCATGGTCGTCGAGAGCGGCTATAATAAAGAGGAAAACACCATCGATACCCAGGCCTACACCTCGACGATCCTTGAGCAGACCTCCGACGCGGGCGACAGCTATGTGGACGAGACGCTGTTTCTGGGCGACAGCAACACGGCCCGCATGTACCGTATGTTCGACTATTGCAGCTACGACAACGCCATCGGCTCGGTGGGCATGACCGCCAAGAGCCTGGTGACCTTTGCCTGCGTGCAGGTAAGCACTTCATCCGGCTACATCACGATGCCCCAGGCCGTGGCGAAATTGCAGCCGCGCCGGGTCATCCTGACCTTCGGCACGAACGACCTGAACCCCGGCTATAAGGCCGCGGACTTCGTCAAAAACTACCAGACCGGCATCGAGGCCATCGTCACCGCCTACCCCAGCGTGGACATCATCGTCAACGCCATCCCGCCCATCGGGCAGCAGCACTCCAACCAGAGCCTGACCCAGACCCAGGTGGACGAGTACAACAAAGCGCTCGTCGAAATGTGCAAGGAGAAGGACTGGAAGTTCCTGAACAGCGCCGAGGTGCTGAAGGATTCCGTCACCGGCTACGCCAAGAGCGGCTATGTGGAGACGAGCGACGGCATCCATCTGACCCGCACGGCAATGGACGCGCTCTTCAACTACATCCGCACCCACAGCTACATTACCGAGGATGACCGCCCCGCGCTGACGACGATCCCGAAGCACACCGGCGACAAGGACGCCGTGGTCTACACGGTGCCGGTGGTCAGCTCCTCCAGCACCGCCACGGCGACGGCCACGCCCGAGCCGACGGAGGAGCCCGCCAACAGCGAGAGCACGAGTGACAGCTATGTGGAGACCACGCCGACGCCGACCCCCGAGGTCACGGCCGCCCCGTCCCCGACACCCGAGGTCACGGCCGCCCCGTCCCCGACACCCGAGGTCACGGCCACCCCGTCCCCGACGCCCGAGGTGACAGCCACACCGTCCCCCACGCCGTACATAGAGGAGCCGACCCCGACGCCGACCGTAGAACCGCCCCCCACCGACGACACGCCCACCGAGACAACAACGGAGTGACGGTCTCTCATAAGTTCTAAACAACGCCGCCCCTGCGCAGTGGAAAACTGCACAGGGGCGGCGCTCTGTATTTACTTTTTCCTGCCGAGCAGTTCGGTGCGGATATACCGGAAGCAGGCGTCCTCGCCCTCGTCGCGCAGGATCAGCAGGCAGGTCTCCAGCTCCTTGCGGGTCTCGGGGTGCAGGATGTAGTGGTCCCTGCTGCGGTCATAGTACTCCCACGCCGCTGCGTCGGTGTACTTGTCGCCCTTATAGTTCTTGCTGGCGGCAATGCGGTCACAGACCATCTCGGCCACGTAGCGGGCGGGCATCCGCATACCGGCCATGGCGTGGTCGCCGTCCGGCGCGTAGTCGATCCAGTATTCCAGATGGTGCTTGTTGCGGCCCTTATGGTGCAGCCAGGCGGCGCTGTAGCCCTCGGCCTGGCGCTGGGCGTTGTTGGGGCTGCACGTCCCCTGCCAGTATTTGGCCCCGGCCCAGAACTCCACGGGGGCCAGCTTGCTTAAATCGTGGGTCAGGCCCTGCCAGTACAGCCCGCAGCGGAAGCAGTTTTTCATCACCAGCATCTTGTGATGGCGGATCGTTTTGTAGTGTTTAATGGGATGCCACAAGGTCTTTTTTCCTCCCCGGGATCATGAGTTTTGCCAGCACCGGCAGCAGCATACAGCTGATCGGCACAAACGCAAAGTGCCACAGCATCGGTACAAGGTGGGCATGGATCGCAGCGTGCGCCTTGGACAGCACCATCCAGGACGCCGGGGCCGCCAGCCCCAGCCCCCAGACGATGCACGGCGGCACCAGCTGCGCCGCCGTGCCGCGGCGCAGGCAGACAACAGCGCACACCGCGCCGACCAGCAGCGCAAGCAGCAGCAGCTGCCATGCCGTGACGCTGACGGGCCCGAGCTGCAAAAGCGGCTCCGTACTCTCACGGAAATACTGCGCGAGCACCTGCGGCACGTTCACGTCCCGCACCGCGCCGTCCGTCAGGCTGACGCGGTCCGTGACGGCCCGGGTCATGTTCTGCCAGGCGTCCGCCGCGCTGCCGAAGCAGAGCCATTCCTGTGCGAACCAGAGCGCCAGCGCCGCAGTCACACCGCCCAGCGCCGAGACACCCGCCCCGACGGTGCGGCCCAGCCAGACGAGCGCGCCGTGCGGGTCGCGCCGCACAAAATACGCCTTGGCAGCCGCGTTGCAGAGCGGGATCTCACACAGGATCAAAAATGTTGTGATAAATTCAAACCCGCACATGCAGCGCACCATGCAGGCGGTAGCCACCAGCGGCCAGCACCCGCGGGGCGTTTTGCCGCGCACACGGGTGCAATGGCAGAGCCAAAGCGCCGCCAGCAGCGGCAGCAGCCAGGTCCAGAGGCACCAGTACAGGTCCTTCATGCCGCGCTGCAGCCAGGGGGCCAGCAGCACCGACGCAAACCCGAACGCTGCCGCCAGCGGGCCGAATTCTTCCCACACGGCCAGCGCCACAAGCAGCTCCGCCGCGTAGAACAGCGTGCTGTTCAGCCAGTAAAGGGCGGTCTCCCGCGCCAGACCGTCGGGCAGCCGGTGCCGCAGCAGACGGTTGACCCTGCCGAACAGCCAGCCCTGCAAGCCCGACTGGTGGGTGTAGGGGTGGAACGCCGCCGCGTCGGTGGGGGTGTCGTCCCGGAACAGTGCGCGGTTCGTGTCGTCGCTCCAATCGTCGGTGTAGACACCCAGAAAGCCGCCGGGGGCGTACTGCCCCTGCTCCATCTGGTGGATGCGGCCATAGACGAGCGTCTGGGAGCCTGTATCCCACACGCCGGTCAGGTAGGCGCTGGCATTGTGCCGCACCGTGGTCAGCAGCGCGGCCAGCGCCAGCACTGCCAGCAGGGTCGCCGCGCCGCGCAGGGGTGCGGGCAGCATCTGCCATATTCCTTTTGCTTTTGTCAATGTTATCGATCCCATTTGTCGCACAGCGCAGCGATCTGGCTGGCAAATTTTGCAAGGTCCTTGTTGGCCCCGCCCCGGTTGTGACGGATGACCTCCAGCAGGCGCTGGCCCATGTTGGCCAGACGGTCATAGGCCGCGCTGGTGCGCACGGTCTCGGCGGATTTCGTCTTGATGATCTTCCGGGTGTTGCCGACCTCGGCGCAGGCGACGCGGCCCTCGGCGGCGATCCAGATCGAGCCGTTGTAGGGGGCGTCGGCCTCGTAGCCCTCCTCCTTCAGATGGTTGGCCCAGTGCTCGGCGACGGCGTCCTCGCCGTGGTTGACAAAGACGAACTTCGGCTTTTCGTCAAAGGCGCGTAGCCAGGCTTCCAGCCCGTCCTTGTCGGCGTGACCCGAAAGCCCGCCCAGCTGCGCAATGCGGGCCCTGACCTGCACCGGCTCGCCAAAGAGCTTGACCTCCTGCGCACCGTTGACCAGCGCGTTGCCTAAGGTGCCGGGGCTTTGGTAGCCGACGAACAGCACCGTACACTCGGGCCGCCAGAGGTTATATTTTAAGTGGTGGCGGATGCGGCCCGCGTCGCACATGCCGGCGGCGGAGATGATGACCTTGGGCGTCGGGTCGCCGTTGATGGCCATGGATTCCTCTTTCGTCTCGCTGACGTGCAGACCCGGGAACTGCAGGGGGTTCCGGCCGCTCTGCACCAGGGCGAGGGCTTCGTCGTCGTAGCACTCGGCAAAGTTTTCCCGGAAGATCGTGGTGGATTTGCTCGCCAGCGGGCTGTCCACAAAGACCGGGAAGTTTTCGTGGCCCTTGATACGGCCCTCGGCCTTGATCTGGCGGATAAAATACAGAAGCTCCTGCGTGCGGCCCACGGCAAAGCTGGGGATGACGACATTGCCGCCCTTGTCGAACGTCGATTGCAGCACGGCGCTCAAATCGCCGATATAATCCGGTTTCGGGCCGTGGCTGCGGTCCCCGTAGGTGGATTCCATGACAAGGTAATCCGCGTGGCCCGGGTTGGACGGGTCCTTGATGAGCGGCTGATGGGTGTTGCCGATGTCGCCCGAGAAAACGATGATCTCCGGCGTGCGGCCCGGCTCCGCAATGCGCAGCGAGACGGACGCGCTGCCCAGCAGGTGTCCCACATCGGTAAAGCGCATCTCGATTTTGCCGGTTGGCCCGTCGAACAGCGTCTGCCACGCCTCATAGGGGCAGGGCACAAACTGCTTCATGACGTTCTGCGCGTCCTCGACGGTGTAGTCCGGCTCGATCATCTCGGCACCGCTGCGCATGGCCTTGCGGTTTTTCCACTCGGCCTCCTGCTCCTGAATGTGGGCGGAGTCCTCCAGCATGATGGCGCAGAGGTCGCGGGTCGCATCTGTGGTATAGATGGGGCCGCGGTAGCCGTTTTTGTACAGGTACGGGATGCGGCCCGAGTGGTCGATGTGCGCATGGGTCAGCAGCAGTGCCTCATAGGTGCCGGGCGCGCAGGGCAGGTCGGCGTTCTCATACACGTCGCGGCCCTGCTCCATGCCGCAGTCGATCAGAAAGCGGTGTCCCGCCGCCTCCAGCTGTGTGCAGCTGCCGGTCACTTCCCGGTCAGCGCCTAAGAATGTGAGCTTCATGTGGGAGAACCTCCTTTATTTGGGGATGTTGCGGGGAGAAAAAAACCGGGAATGGGCGGCCACGGAAAGCCCGTCGGGACCCTTCAGGCCTCGCAAGCTCGGCCAGCTTCCCTAAAAGGGGAGCCTTTTTGCGCGGGCGGAGCCCGCGAGGAAAGCCTCCCCATCAGGGGAGGTGGCCGCGAAGCAGGCCGGAAGGGTTCGGGAAGTTGGCGGGTGGCTGCCGTCCCCGGTTCAGCCTCTGCGTCCGACCCCGTACTGCGGGGCCTCCGGCAGCACAAACTCTGTGGTAAAGTTGGCGGTCAGGTCGTTAATGTTCATCCGAACACTCCAAAAGACATCGCCGTAATCGCGCAGGACCGTGTACTCCGCACCCAGACCGGCCAGAGTCGCCGTGTCGGTGACGATGTAGACTACATCCCCCTCGGGGGCGTACTCGGTCAGACTGTTCTGGTAGACGCGGCTGACCGTGCCGCCGTCGGCCAGCGCCCGGGCAGCTTCTGCGGTGGTGCTGACCAGCTGAATGCGCGCTGTCGCGGGCAGGGCGGCCATCAAATCCCCGCGGGTGATCTCGCCGTATTCCGGCTCGGTCACACCGCCCGCGAACGCCTCGGCGGACGCACCCTCCGGCAGACCCGTGGCCGGGTCATTTGTGACGATCTCGGCGTAGAGCGCCGCCAGATAGTTGCCGAAGCTGATGGTTTTGTTGGCGTCGGGGTTCGCCGCGTAGGTGAACAGCGGCGTGTAGAGGATGCTCTGGTCGTCGGCGTCCAGCGTGGCGATCTCCGCCGCGGCGCTGGTATAGGCGTCCGCACCGGCCTGCTGGGCCTCGTCTGCCGTCTCGGTGGGGGCGGTGGTGTCACTGCCGCCCACGGCCT
>ENA-OVFU01001218-OVFU01001218.1-human-gut-metagenome-genome-assembly--contig:-NODE-1218-length-12311-cov-12.674282_pt1 | contig 12311 bp, 9 predicted proteins | sample MGYA00237764_ERZ505407 | MGnify/ENA primary metagenome ERZ505407 (study PRJEB26158, sample SAMN06016366) | human gut metagenome | biome: human gut; feature: ankylosing spondylitis patient; material...
TGCCGGCGCTGGAAGAACAGCTTGCAGAAGTCATGCGTGAAGCCGACCGGCGCGGGTACATCATTGTCAACTCCTGCATGGAGCGGAAATACGGCACCGAATTCTGGCGCCCGGCTTTGTTCGCCATGCTTACCGCTGTGCGGCAAGGGCGCGTCAACGCCGTCATGGTGCAGAGCCTTGACCGACTGAGTCACGACATTACAACCTTGTACCGCATCCTGCGCTTTTTGCAAAATTACGGTGCAGTACTGATTACGACCGAAACCAATCTACGATATGAACTCTATCTGACGGGGCTGGAGAACAGACTATTGAGCCTCCCTAAGAAAAGAAAGCCTGTATGGGTATGTGAGGAATGCGAAGATGGAAATTCTTGAAACAAAAAGGGGAAAGAGCGGCGTACAGAGCATCGTTGTTCGCTGCGGCGAGTACACCGTCGAACTGACCTTTTGCGAAAACTGTGAAACGGACGTTATGATTCCTATTAAAGAGCTGATTATGTCTGCATACGATCTGCGCAAGCAACGGGAAGAACAGGATAATTGGTAGAAATGTGGCCGGTTTTGGCGACGCTTCTTCTCCGTTTTGGTGAATAGCTTTCCTTATTATAATAGAGTATTGTTTGTGTTGCGAAAATGCACCAACCATTTCCGCAACATGAACAGCGAGGTGAAACTTATGATATGCGTAGACCAGAATGGGCAAGCCGTTGAAATCTCGGTGGCTGACCAGATGTGGCTGGACGATGCCTACTTTAAGGAAAAGCAACTGTGGTTAGGTACAGATGCCCCGCGCGCTGCACTGGCCTACCGAGTATCCACAAAAGGACAGGTAGACCATGACGACATCCCGATGCAGAAAATTGACTGCCGAAAGTTCGCGCAAAAGCAAGGGTGGCGGGTGGTAAAAGAGGTGGCCGAAAAGGGCGTCTCCGGTTCTAAGGTGTCAGCTTCAAAACGCGATGCCATCCAGCAATTGAAAGAAGAAGCCGCCAACGGCGAATTTGATATTCTGCTGGTCTATATGTTTGACCGTCTCGGACGAATCGAAAGCGAAACACCCTTTGTGCTGGAATGGTTCGTCCAGCATGGCATCGAAATGTGGAGTACCCACGAAGGTCAGCAGAAAATCGAGACACATGGCGATAAGTTGATGAACTACATCCGCTTTTGGCAGGCGGCAGGGGAGTCGGAGAAAACATCCATCCGAACCCGCGATAGGATCCGCCAAATCGTATCCAGCGGTCACTATACAGGTGGTTTTGTGTGCTATGGTTATCAACTGGTAGACCAAGGCCGACGGAACAAGCGGGATAAGCCAGTCATGGATCTGGTCATCAACGAGGAAGAAGCTACATGGGTTCGGGAACTCTTTTATAAGGTTATCCAAGAAGGCACCAGCGGATATGCTCTGGCTGAAATGTTAAATAACCGAGGATTGCGTACCCGTGCCGGAGCAAAATTCCAATCGAGTAACATACTCCGCATTATCCGCCACGAGGGATATACAGGTTACATCATTACGAAAAATGCCCGCTCGGAATACATACCGGAATTGCAGATCATTGACCAAGAAACATTCGAAAAAGCCAATGACATTATCAGCCGACGCAGCGCAAAGACAGCGCAAGACAGGCGAATCGCCCATACCAGCCAGAACCCGACGCTGCTGGCGGGTATTGTCTACTGCGCCCACTGCGGAGCGAAGATGTCCGGCTTTATGCACACAGACCGCTACAAATTGGCGGATGGTAGTATCCGCGAAAAAGTCCAGCCCAAGTATAACTGCTTTCAGCGCGGCCAACGCAACAAAGGCGGCAGAGACTGTGATGGGCAAGCACTGTACCTTGCCGAGAGAGTGGATGCCATCGTCTTGAAAATTGTAGAGGAAGTATTCGAGCAAATCCGAGACACACCCTATTCCCAAGTGGCTGAGAATCGGATTCGACAGGAGTCGAACCTGCAAAAGACGAAACGTGCAGCAGCGGAGAAAAAGATAAAAGCCGCTCAGCACGCCCTGGAACGCTTTGAGGGTGAGATACTGAAATGCCTTGATGGAACAAGCAATTTTACCGAGGACATGATTGCCAAGCAAATCCGCCGATACCAACAGGAACTGGATGATGCTAAGGCAGAGTACGCGGAACTCCAAAATGCAAGGTTAAACGAAGCGGCTGAAATTCGGAAACTGCGTACTTACTACGATGACTTTAAAGGCTGGGCAGAAGAATTTGACACCGCTCCGCTGGAAATGAAACGAATGATACTGAGCCATCTGATTGATAGGGTAGAGGTCGGAAGAAAATACCAAGTTATTGTGAAGTTTAATATGAAGTACAGACAGTTTCTGGAATGCACAGCAGAAACTTACAATACAGAAATTGGTGCATAACAGAAAAGGCGGACTGTTCACGCAGGAAAGTGAATAGTCCACTTTTTGTGCTATGGACAGCACTATTGCAAAAAGTAAAGAAACAGCGTATAATAAAGGCAAGGAAAGGAGGCGCTTATCCCATGCAGCAGGAAGAAAATTATCTGGCGCAAAGCATATCCCAAGTAGATGCCGATGCCCGCTACGATGAAGGCGTTAAGCGTCTGCTTGCTAACAAAAGCATTTTGGCCGTTATTATGAAGGAGTGCGTTCCGGAATATCACGGCTGTACGGTGCGGGAGATTGCGGAGAAGTATATCGAGGGTGAACCGCAGATTGGCGCTGTCGGCGTGGACGCCGATGAAACAAACCGCAACGTATCTGCCACGATTCACGGCACGAATACGGAAGATGTGACGCTGACCGAGGGTACGATTCGCTACGATGTCCGCTTTTATGCCACAGCACCGAGCGAGGATGGTCTGATTGGGCTGATTTTGAACGTGGAGGCACAGAACCGCTACAATGCAGGGTATCCGCTGTTGAAACGTGCAATTTATTATTGCAGCCGTATGATCTCGGCGCAGTACGGCACGGAATTTACCAAAGGCGAGTACGGTAAAATCAAGAAAGTGTACTCGATTTGGGTATGTATGAACCCGCCGAAGAACCGCAGAAACACAATTACGCAGTATTCCATACAGGAAAAGCATATCATTGGTGATGCGGTTGAGCAAGTCAGAAACTACGACCTGATGAGCGCCGTGATGATTTGCTTGGGCGATGAGGACGACAAAAACTATGGCGGGCTGCTGAAATTCTTGGAAGTACTGCTTTCAGAAGAAAAGAGTCCCGAAACGAAGAAAGAAATATTAGAAACGGAATTTGATGTTCCGATGACACAACCGCTTGAAAGTGAGGTGCGCAGAATGTGCAATTTGAGCCAAGGTGTTATGGAAAGGGCAATGGAGAAGGGCGTTGCGAAAGGAATTGGCATCGGTGAAGAGAGGGGCGAGAACAAAGCAACGCTCAATGCGATTCGTAACGTGATGGACAGCTTTAAAGTGTCTGTCGATGCAGCAATGGATGCATTGCATATTCCTGAAGCTGATCGCGCCAAATATAGAGCCATGCTCCAAAGTTAAAAAGCAAATTGAAAGCCGGTTGCAATGCAAAGCAACCGGCTTTTGCTTAATATATCGCGCATGATGTGAATGCTAATATATACTTGAGCCACTTTCCAGCAAAATGACAGCGAATATTTGAGCCACCTAATGGCTTCCCGTATAATAGATGTAGACTACTATGCGGGAGGCGATAGAAAGGTGGTCACATCGGTGGATGTCTACAAATCAATCCGCGCGCTGCAACTTAAAGGAGTAACCAGTCAGCGTGCAGCAGCTAAAATTCTGGGAATTTCTAGAAACACAGTCAAGAAATATTGGATGGGCGACGCAGTTCCATGGGATCGGAAAGCCTACCAGCGAGAAGCCTCTGTCATAACGCCAGAAGTAATGAATTACAGGAACCTTGAAAACAGAATAGACGTAACTATCCGAGAAGGATAGATGTCCACAGAAGCGGTCACCTCTACCGGGTGGCTGGCACAGGAAAGTAGTACGCAGGCAAGAGTCCTGAAGCAACCTTTCTGATTATCCTCTGGTTTCAGGGGATAGAGCGACAAGACACGCCCGTGCCTGACGAAATATAGGTACGGAAGGGCAGAGAATAGAACCTGGCCTATGGGTAAGGCAGATGTGCAGCAAGTAGAACCGCAGTGAGCGATTGCAGCAAAGGTTTTGAAAATTTGTGTTGTTGCTCAACTTGTTATTGCAATTTGCATAATAGAACTAGAGAATAACTCTTTCAATGGCGGGGGCAACCTCGCCATTTTGTGTATTCTACAAACTGATGGGAAAATGGATATGGCGAAAACTCCAAAAAATTCGCTGGATATTTGGGGAATATGTCAATGCGGAAACATTCCTGTTATGGTATAATAATCTATATGAAGGATAATCTCTAATTATCTGTTGTTCGAGGGTAATCTATTTGGGGAAGAATAGGAGCTATCGGCGGGTGAAATTATGGAGCACGGAATAATTAATGGTTTTTCTAACCGGGATAAGTTAATTGAACGGTTGGTCGATTCCTATAATAATAAGACAGCTCCAGAAATCATATTATTAACAGGACCTGCGGGTTCCGGAAAAAGCTTTGTGGCAAATAATGTTGTAAAAAAGTGCGAAAAAATATCTCGTATGCGGTCTTATATAAATCGTGGAGATAGTTTTGTTTCCCCTTCCGCTGTAGGGAATATGCCGAAACTAAGAGTGGATAACCTATCCCTTTCTGCAAGCTTCCTATATATGTCTGCTGGCTTGGAGGTCGGAGCACACCGCGAAGAGAGCCAGTATAACCACCTAAAGGCCTTGTTGCGATCATTTCAAAACCATCGGTTTCTGTTTTGTTTAGATGGCCTATCGAGTGCTCATAGTCAAGTGAAGTCGATGGCACAACTCCTGCTATCTCACCGAGAGGATTTGGAAAGGGCATTATCCTCAAAGGTTTATTTTCTGGTTACAGATACTAGTGATACCATGTTCTTAAGCATGGGAAGCGGGGCAGAACGAATTACACATTTTGAATTAAGTCCCTATGATTCAGATGATATTTTAGAGTATTTAAAAAGCAGACATTTGGAGCTGTTGATTACCGACACTGTAAAGCAAAACATTCTGCAAATACAAAAAATCAGTGGCGGAAATCTGTACCTTGCCGATTTTCTCTTTGTTGATCTAACTTTCCAGAACAAGGACTATTTTGCAGCGTTGGAGTATGTTATCAAAAGACGGCTTGCGAAACTCAAGGCAGATGGCCTGAACAAAGAAATATCTGAATCAGATATGGAAGATATTATTTTGTCATCATCACTTGCCATACAGCCCTTCACAACCACTGAAATTTCATCTATTACGAATAGAAATGATAATACAGTTGCAAACAGCCTGGACATAGCAAAAGAAGAGGCATTTCTTGACAAGAGTTTAGATTGTTTTTACGATTTTCCCTGCTATCAGATTAAATCTGCGCTTGAAAAGCAAAGTATTGAGAAGCGAAGAGAACGACTCCTACACTACTATCAGTACTATACTGTGAATGAGCAGGATGAGTATTACATCCGAGCATTTTACTTGATAAAATATTATAGGGCTATTGGACCCCAGGCATTTGCGTTGTTGGGACTTGCTTATACTAGCAGATTTTCAAGCATAGATTTTGATTTACTTTCTAAAATAGATGATGCAATAAATAAGTACGGAACAGCAGAGCAGAAAGAGGATTTCCAAGAAATCAAAGATTTTTACGAGATGATCGTCAAATCACCTGATACACAAGATCTTCAGGGATTGCATTCAGCTTACTTGAGATTAAAAAGGAAAGGCTTTGATGTGCCTCTCAAAGCTGAGCTATCACGAGCATATTTTCACTACCTATACCGGACACATTCCCCCTATAATCAAGACTTGAAACTGCTCTTTGAAGAATGTCTGTCATATGCAAATCATGAGATTCTTTTAACTGATTCTGTTAATCCCATTAAGCTAAAGCCAATGGATGAAACAATTGTACGTCTCAACATCATTTATACCGTGGCACCCTACCTTCTAGATGTTTTAAATCGAGATGACGAGTTTACCGAACTCTACAAGTTGAGTTTGAGTCTTTCAAACGCCTGTAGTTCAAAAAGCGCAAAGGGGCTTGGGCAGTATATTGAAAATGTATTTAACCGGAAGGCCTTTCTTTTCGTGAACCAGACCCAATGTACCCCTTATTATGAGCGTGCCAAGTCCTACTTTTCTAGAAATCAAATTTGGGATGAAATGTGTCTGACCTTGGTTTGTCAGGCTGGAACCGACATTGTAATCCAGCAATATGATGACGCTCAGGAACTGTGCAAACAGGCACAAGAAATTGCAGACCACTATGGAATCACATTGCCACAACCCGAAAAACTGCAGAACAATTTTCTGATTGCGGAATTCTTGCAGGCAGAGGCGCAGGCAAAAAGTGAAAAGGTCTGCTTGACCAAAGCCAGGCAGACCTTTTCTAAGCTGAAAAAATTATTACATAAAAAGCCGTGCGCCACAGAGTTTGTCATACTTACCAATATATGTTCTCTTTGCCTGTACAGTGGCAATGTTCAGCAGTATTTGAAGTACAAGGCTATGTTAGAACGTCAAATGACCTGCAAGGATGTATCTGATGTTAGTGATTTGGATATTGACGATTTTTATCGGTACTACTTTGCCTGGTTTGAGGTTTTCCGCATGATTCGTGATGGAAACTGGGAAATGGCAGAACAGTTAAGCCAATCTGTTCATGGATTTATTCCTGCACTCTTTAAGAAGCAGGAGAAATTCTGGGAAATGAAAGACCAGGCCCTTGCTGACGTAATACGGAAACGCATTTCAATGAGTGCCTACGATTTTTGTCACAACCTAGTGCATGTCAATCGTAAGGAAAACACTCTGTCGCGTTTCTTTTTCCGTGGATTGATGCTTTCGGATCTGCAGTATACTTCGTACAATTAAGCATCTCGGTAGTTAGAAAGCATACAAGTCACAATTACCTTGTAAATGTCTTCATACTTCAGATCATATTGGTCAAAGAGGTAGGCAATCGAGCTGTGGCGGATTGTATACGGAGTCCCAGCGATGTCAAACAAGTAGGGAATTCCGTCCCTCACTCTAAAGTCGAAGCGAGCATAATCCTTGACATCCAATATTTCCGCAGCTTTGGCCGCCAATTGCCGAACATCATTGGCGGCAGCTCCCTCCAGTAACTTGAATGTGTATCGATAGGAGTTTGAGATTTCGGAATCCATGAATTCCTGATCATCAGGAAAAACGATTTCCACCGGATCCAGGGCTAAATATTGTCCTTGGTATTTTACGACTAACACCTCACATTCTGGCCCGGCAATAAACTCCTGTACTAAAACGCGTTTGGAGTTTACTGCTGTGGCCGTATTATAAAACTGCTGGTATGAGTCATGGCTCAGTCTCATTTTGCAATGGGGGGTTAGCCCTATGCTGGCAGACTCATCAATATTCTTCATCAGGATATCCAAACCATTAAACACGTCCAAGATGTCTGCTTGCGTGGTACGGTCAGGAAGAAATTCGTATGTAATAGGTACTGGGATACCGTTTTTGGAAAGAATGTCGCCATAAATCCTTTTGTTTCTAAGAAGGGAGATCACAAATGCGTTGCTCCCTGTATATTTTATGCCATATAGATCACAAAATGCTGGAATCAAGGATTTCTTGCCGGGATTCACTCCGTCACGCGAAAAATTATAAACGATGCAATCCTTCGGCTGTATTTTATTATGGATGACATATTCAATAAAAGATATCTCACTGTAAAACACCCGGGCAAATCCAAATACATTAAATAATGCGGACGCAATCTCAGCAAATTCCATACGGGAGAAAAACTCGCTTTCATCAGCATGGGAAATGCGGGGGTCACTTTCACGCACGGTTTTGGTTTGTGCATCGGCGACTATATACATGTCAAAATTGATATCTTCATGCTTGTATTGTTCTAGTATCTTATCAATTATTTGTTTCCCTTTCATAGTAGATCCTCCATAGGAAAGCGGAGCGTTTTGAAATAGGGCTTCATTCCTAGTTTTCGATAGAATTGTTCCGCATCCGCGTCATACACATTGACACGAAGTTCTTTGTTAGACAGTTTTGCGTACAGTTTGATGTAGCGAACGATTTCACTTCCGATCCCGTGTCTACGGGCCTCCTGAGCAACAAATAGTCGACGGAGCAATATGTAGTGGGAAGCCTCTGCGACATCAAAATAAGCCACATAGTCTCCAGTTTGTGTGTCCTTAGCCATGAATGGAAACTCACCACATGTGAAAACGGTAGGGTTTCGGCTCAGATTCCCCTCTTGACTCTTATCGCCAAGATAGTCCAAAAGCTGTTCCTGCCACTGTGTACACGAGTCTATATCCTCCACAAAATTAAGCCGATGAGAACGAATAGCTTGTTCTCGGCCATAATCCAAAATAAAGGGTAGACAATTTTGAAAATATTTTGAGCACATTTCTTGAGCAAATTTATATTCAATACCGGTGTTCATTTCACAGGCATCGCTAGAACTAACTTCCCGCACTCGGATTGGAATTTGCCTTAGAACGCTGGTAATACAGTCATCCCAAAAGATAGAATCATTTTTAAAGTTTTCTTCCGTAAAATATTCCCGTAGTACAGATTTTACCAATGGGCAATCTTTTTGCGCCCAAAACGAAACCCCCAGAAGACACGGTTCGTTAGAGTATCCAATTTGGAACGAGGTTATTTGTTCACCCTCAAGTATAGGATGCCAAGCGTCTTCTCCACATTGAGGATAGCGCATTACATAGTAAAAGCTATTGTCTTGCCGGGAAAAAATATTTCGAGCTAGGACCAAATCTCCTTCTATCACAAAGGTATCATGAAATAAGTCGATTGCTTGGTTCATGGAATATAATGTATTTCTGTAAATAGGATTATGCAGGATATGACAACGATATCTTTCTTGCAAGAATCGGTATTGCTCCAGAAACTCACTGTTACAGAGTACGGTAATATCTTCGATGCCAAATTCATGGAGCATCCATACTGTGCGTTCCAAATTTGGGGCACCTAAAATGGGGAGCAAGGGTTTGGGCGTGCTATACCCATCTTTTCTCATACGTGAACCTTTTCCTGCAGCTAAAATAATCGCATTCATAATTGGTGTCCCCTGCTTAAAAAGATAATATTTCCTTGATTTCCCAAATAATAATAGATAATAGCTGATTACCCTCGAACAACAGATAATTAGAGATTATCTTCTATTCATAGAGTGCGGGAAGAAGCAAATGAGCAGCATAAACGTTGCTGCTTTAATAGGTGAACTCCAAGGTTGCTCGTGGATGCATGGAGGAAAGCACTTTCTTTTGACGCTCAAAACTAGCGTGGACATAACGCTCAGTAGTTTTGATCGAACTATGCCCCAAAATCTCTTTAACTTCGTAAACGTCACCGCAAGCATCCCATAAATACGTGGCAAATGAATGACGGAACATATGTGGAGTATAATGGCCGGGTTGGTTTGACAGATCAGTGTACCGGTTGATGATCCTGCGAACGGACTGCTCAGACAATCTGTTCCCATCTCTATTTAAGAAAAAGAAAGGCTCATCGGCAATGCGGGGAACTCTAACTTGCAAGTATTCTTTTAGTGCCCGAACCACAGGGGCGGAAGCTAAGTAGATTTTTCGCTCTTTACTACCTTTCCCGCGGATAAGAACAACCTGGCTATCTAAATTCAAGTTATCGCAGGTGATTGTACAAAGCTCGGAAACACGAATCCCACTAGCGAACAAAAGCTCAAGTACGGCGATATTTCTAATTGTTTCTTGGCGGGCAACTTTGGAATGGGCGGTCGAAAGTTCGCGGTAAGCAGCAGAAAAGATGGCACCTAGGATTTGACGATCAATGGTTCTAGGGAGTAAAACTTCCTGACGAATATGCAGTTGGATTTTTTCAAAGGGGCTGTGATCCAGAATCTCTTCATAAACTAGGTAATGATAGTACGCTTTTAACGCTGCAATTTTACGCTTCACTGTAGACGGCTTGTAACGTTCCATAAGATGTTCAATGTATAGTTCCATATCGGTACGCGTGACCGTTGTTGGTTTTGGATAGAAAGCAAGAAACTGTTTGAGATCAATCTGATATGCCTTTAAAGTTTTGTTATCCAGGTTTTTCTGCAACTTGCAGTAAGTGAAATATGCAGATACTATTTGTTGTTCGGTCATAGGGCGGTCTCCTTTCGCAAATTAACTAATCATAATACTACAACAAAAGCAGCGCCCGGCAAAAGGGCATTCAGAAGTCTGAATTGCCGATTGTTGAGCGCTGCGTTATGTTTATAATGAGTCCGATAGATAACTACCTATTACCAATAAAAATACAGAAAATAGGCAACATTACAATTTGAATACCGAACTTTTCTATATAACAGCATCTTTTGGAACGGTTTTTATATTTATTATTCGGAATTTGGAAAATTGATTGACATGACTATTTCAATTGTACATCAATAGTTGTTTTGTTTTTAGGCAAATTGCAATAACAAGTTGAGCATTCAGTTGGTTAGAAGTCTGCTTATTGAAGAAGATCCGGCCCAGTCGAGGAGAGAGCCGCAGGCGAGCGACGAAACTAGGCCGGAACGCGGCGTCAAACAGCAAATATCCGATCCATTTCTGCCGCGAATGCTTCATCCGGAGTACGGTACCCCAGGATCTTTCGCGGAAGACCGTTGGCCCACAGCTCCACACCCAGGATCGTATCTTCATCGTAACTGTCGACTCTCTTTCCCTTTGGCAGGAATCGGCGGATCAGGCCGTTGTGGTTCTCAATGGTACCTTTTTCACAGGAAGTATACGGATGCGTAAAGTACACCGGTGTACCGGCAACAGACTCAATCTCTGCAAGCATCGAGTTTTCTGCACCGTTATCTGCTGTAATACTACGGAACACTTTCGGGAAAGCCTGTCCAAGCTCATCTTCCATACGCTGGAATGCTTCCATGAGAGACCTTGAGGATTTGTCAGCAAGACGGAGCACGCACAGGTTCCTTGTCTTTCTCTCCACCATGGTCAGCAGGACTTTATCTTTGTCAGATTTCCGGCCAATCACTTCATCGATCTCCCAATGCCCGAATTCCTCTCTGGAATCAACGGATTCCGGGCGTTCCTCAATGCTGCGTCCCAGTACACGCTTGCGCTCCCGGATTCTTTTTGCTTTGGTGCGACGATGCAGCTTCTGCGGCAAATCGATGTTTTTAATACCAAGCAGCCCAAGTTCCACATAGTTGTAGAGAGTTTTGGTGCAATGCATCTCGCTTCGCTTAAACAGGTTGTGGGCCAAAGCGTAGCCAACGCAGGCATCCAGCGACCATTTGTCATCTCCACAAAAATGGGATTCCACGTAGGAAAGAAACGCCTTTTTCTCTTCGGCCTTGTATGTACGACAGCAGCGGCTGCGATTCTCTTTGTGAATTTGCCAAGCCATTTTGCTTTGAAACGCTGAACCTTGCCGTGATAGAGCGGCGTCATTCCCTGACGAATGATCTTTCGAACCGTATTTGGGGAACAATGAAGTTCTTTCACAGCAATTCGGTTGGCAGACCAACCGTCCTGTAAACGCACCTGAATCTTGACATAATCTTCGTATGTCAGGTGTTTACCTTTTTGATGTTCCGTGGTATAATCGGGGGAGCCCATAGCGATTGCCTCTTTTCTGTGTAGATGGTTGTAGCAAACTTATTCTAACACAGCGGTCCTCGCTATGGACCTTTTTATTTTCCTAAATGCTCATCTTCATTTTACCTAAATGATGTAAATCTAGTCGCTGACCTGCTCCTTTCTCAAGATGACATTCGTTTGCTTAAGAAAAAGGACTTTATTTATAATCCAAAGCCAAACGGATACCGGAGTCTCCACCTAATTGTTTCAGTTCCCATTTTCTTGGCGGGGACAACAGAACACATTCCTGTTGAGATCCAAATACGGACAATTGCTATGGACTATTGGGCGAGTTTAGAGCATCACCTAAAATACAAGACTGAAAACGATGTGTCAGATTCCCTTAAATGTCGTCTGAAACATGATGCAGATTTGCTGTCTGCAATTGATGCCGATCTGCAAGATATTTTTTGTCAAATGAATGCTTAGTCTGCTCTACATTCAGATTGGCAGTATAGACGGAAGAGTTGGCTGATATGTCAGCTCATGTAGTAAATTACGATGCGAAATCACACTTTTTATAAAAAAAACTTACTAAATTTCTGATTATCTTTTCATAAGTTGGTAAATGCCGATATAT
>ENA-OVFU01001222-OVFU01001222.1-human-gut-metagenome-genome-assembly--contig:-NODE-1222-length-12269-cov-6.518421_pt1 | contig 12269 bp, 9 predicted proteins | sample MGYA00237764_ERZ505407 | MGnify/ENA primary metagenome ERZ505407 (study PRJEB26158, sample SAMN06016366) | human gut metagenome | biome: human gut; feature: ankylosing spondylitis patient; material...
AGGAAAAAATCCTATCGGCACAGCCGATTTGGAATGGATTTTTGCGCGTAACTGTTTACTGAACAGTTACGGAGGAAAATAGGCTTTGGACTTTTTTGTTTAAGGCAGAATATTGCAGAAATATTGAGCCCTGCGGAGCAGAAACGGGATAATTACCTGGTTTTGCTTTGCAGGGATTTTTTAGGAAACAGAACGGAAAAAAGAGAACAACTGTTCGAAAAACACTGGACAATCGAACATATGTGTGCTATACTCGTTTTACAAAATCGAACAAATGTTTTATTTTCATAGAGGGAAAGCGAGGGAACAGGATGCTTGTTGGTTTACATGTTAAAAATCTTGCTCTGATTGAGCAGGCTGATGTGGAGTTTGGAAACGGTTTAAATATCCTGACCGGTGAGACCGGAGCCGGAAAGTCGATTATCATTGGCTCTGTTGCCCTGGCGCTGGGCGCGAAAGCGTCAAGGGATATGATCAGATGTGGGGAAGAGTATGCGTATATTGAGCTTATTTTTTCGATTGATGACGAGAAAAAACGGGAAGAATTAAAGAAAATGGATGTGTATCCGGATGAAGATGGTCTTTTAATCATCTCAAAAAAGATCACCCAGACGAGAAGTATCAGCCGGATCAATGACGAGACAGTGACGACGGCGCGCTTAAAAGCCGTGACCGGAAAGCTTCTCGATATCCATGGACAGCATGAACATCAGTCTCTCCTTCATAAGCAGAAACATCTGGAGATCCTTGATGAATATTCCTGGAGAGAGACGGGAAGCTTAAAAAGAAATGTGGCAGAGAGTTACCGGAGATATCTGGAATTAAAGGGAAAGCTTGACGGATTCTCTCTGGATGAGGAAAGCCGGAAACGGGAACTTGATTTCGTGAGATTCGAGATCGATGAGATTGAGGATTCTGCATTAAAACCGGGCGAAGAGGAAGAACTTGCGGCGAAATTCCGTAAATTTTCCCATAGTCAAAAAATTATGGAAAGCTTACAGGGAGCTTATCAGGCGGTAGATGGGGACGCGATCGGGCGTGCGTACCGTGAGATGGAAAGTGTGGCATCCTACGATGAAAGACTGTCCGGGATCGCTGCGGGGCTTTCTGACGCGGAAAGTATTTTATCGGATATCTGCAGGTCGATCTCAGACTATATGGATGAGATGGAGTTTTCAGGGGAAGATTTTAAAAAGACGGAAGAACGTCTGGATCTTGTCCGTGGAATTTTGGCAAAATACGGGAACAGCGAGGAAGCTGTCTTAAAGAGTCTGGAAGAAAAGAAAAAACGGCTTGAGGAACTGGAAAACTATGAGGAGCTGGCGTTTACCGCAAAAGCCGAGTTTGAGGAGCAGAAGCGGGTTCTGGGACTTCTCTGCGGACGGCTCTCGAAGGAGAGAGAAAAAGCAGCAAAGATTCTGGAGAACCGGATCACGGAGGAGCTTGAGGACTTGAACTTTCTTCATGTAGAATTTCGGGTAGATGTACACCGGACCGATCACTTTACGGCAGCCGGCTCCGACGAGGTGGAATTTTTGATCTCCACAAATCCGGGAAGTATTCCGCCAAGGCCGCTGGGGGAAGTTGCTTCCGGCGGTGAACTTTCAAGAATTATGCTGGCGATCAAGACGGTCCTTGCGGACACGGACGATATTCCAACTCTGATCTTCGATGAGATCGATACCGGTATCAGTGGACGGACTGCCCAGAAGGTATCGGAGCGCCTGTCCTATATCGGAAAAAAGCATCAGGTACTCTGTATTACCCACCTTCCGCAGATCGCGGCAATGGCGGATACGCACTTTGAAATAAAAAAATCTGTGGAGAATGGTGTGACTGCGACGAAAATCAGAAAACTAACAGAGAAGGATGAGGTGGATGAACTCGCAAGACTCTTAGGCGGAGCTGAGATTACGGAAAAAGTACGGGAAAATGCCGAGGAGATGAAACGTCTGGCAGAGGAGACGAAGAATCACAGAGCTGTACTTCAAACAGCGGGATGAATCGGCAGAATGAGAAAAAACTGACAGGGTGAAAATAAAAAAGCATCACATAATAGGAGAGGAGCAAAAAAGCTGCCTCTCCTTTTTTTATGACGGTTTCTGTGACGGATGGGAATGACTGTCTGATAAAGTGGAAACGATAAAAGGGAAGCGGCAGCTTCGGAAAACTGCAGTGCAGGCGCGACAGCGGCGTTGCAGATAAAGAACGAATAAAGGAGGAGCTGCCATGATGAAAAAAGAATCGTTTCGACGGATCCTGATCCGGATATTCTGGATTTCTCTCGTCTTTACAATCGGATTTTCCTGGGTCTATATCCGGTATGCAGTGCCGGATCGGCTGAATCTGGTGGTCAATGAGGAAGAAGTCTTTCATTTCGCTCTTCCTCCCGGAGTGACCTTTGAGAGTGACAGCGAGGAGGTTGTCTTGAAGAATGCTTCAGAAATCCCGCAAGGAATGATCCGGATCGAACGCCCGGATGCAGTCTCTATGTATGGGAAAAATGAGGGAAGCTACCGGGTTGGAATGAAGTTCCTGGGACTTATCCGGATGAAAGACATTCAGGTGGAGGTAGTGGATGGATCTTATGCGATCCCCTGTGGAATGCCGGTGGGAATCTATTTAAAATCAAAGGGCGTTATGGTGATTGGGACGGGGCAGGTCACAAATGATACGGGAAACGTTGTGGAACCTGCTTATGGGCTTTTAAAGTCCGGAGACTATATCCAGACGGTGGACGGAGAAGATCTGGAAGATAAAAATGATCTGGTGGACGCGGTGAGCGCGTCAGACGGAAAGACGCTGGCGCTCGGAATCCGGCGTGATGGTCGCAGGATCGAGGTCGATATGACACCGGTTCTTGCGGAAGACGGAAGCTATAAGCTTGGTGCCTGGGTCAGGGATGATACTCAGGGAATCGGAACCATGACTTATGTGGATATGAACGGAAATTTTGGTGCTCTTGGGCATGGAATCAGTGACAGTGATACCGGGGAACTGGTGGATATTGAAGGTGGGGAACTCTACGAGACCCAGATCCTCGGGATCGAAAAAGGCCAGACCGGAAAGCCGGGAGTCATGTCCGGGGTGATCTATTACGGAAAAGGAACAAAACTGGGGGAAGTGAAGGAGAATACGGCAGAGGGAATCTACGGAACCGTAAACCAGCATTTTCTGGATTCAATAAAAACCGATGCGATTCCCGTCGGCTTCCGACAGGATACTCACAAGGGAACTGCGTACATCCGAAGCAATGTGTCCGGGGAAGTAAAAGATTATGAGATCGAAATTCAGAAGGTGGATTACGGCAGCATTCAGAAAAATAAAGGCCTGGTTCTCCGTGTTGTGGATGAGGAACTTTTAAATTTGACAAGCGGCATTGTTCAAGGTATGAGCGGTTCACCAATTATCCAGGACGGAAAACTTATCGGGGCTGTGACCCATGTGTTTATCAACGATCCGACGAGGGGGTATGGGATCTTTGCGGAGAATATGATCTCGCATTGAGCGGGTACAATTTATGGTAAAGGTATTTAGAGCTTATAGGGATTTAACAGAAAGTGAGCAGAGGGGAGCTGGACAAAGGGGGGTATCGTTGTGAAGGAGCTCATATCCGTGTGAACAGTCATTTATTCCAGCGTTTGCAGGAACGTGCTTAACAGGTTCGCCGGGATCTGCCCTGGCGCAGATGCCTTTCCTGCGGTTCCGAAGGTCACGCAGGAGCCGACGAGCTGACCGCAGATACGGCTGATGACGCCGGTGGGGCTCATGGACATGGTGATCACCGGGGTATCACTGTGCTCCTCCTTCATGGTCAACGTTGCGTCAAGCAGAGTCAGGACATCCCGCTCACACTGCGGCATCACCGCGAATTTCACGATATCAGCGCCCAGGGACTGCATCAGGCAGAGATTGCTTATGATGATGTTCTTATCCGGCGTTGCGGTAAAGTCGTGGCGGGAAGCGACGACTTTCACGCCAACCCTGTGGGCTGCCGCAACGATCGTTTTCATCGTCTCTTCCCCGTGGGAGAGTTCCACGTCAACGAGATCGATGAGACCGCTGTCGATCACGGCGAGGATCGTCTTTGTGTAGGTTTCGGTATCGATTTCCAGCATTCCGCCTTCCACGCTGGTGCGGATCGTGAAGAGGACCGGGATATTTCCCAGAGTATTTCGGAATAAGGTAATTGCCTTGATACGGACTTCGGGATCTTCCATACCGGTGTAGAAGTCCGCGCGCCATTCGATCAGGTCGAACGGAGTATTCCGGATCAGATTTACAGATTTTTTCAGGTCATCAAGATTTGTATCCGTAACCGGAATGCAGATCTTCGGCATTCCGTCTCCCAATTTTACATTTCTTACTTTTACAATTGCTCCCATAAGCGGTTACTCCCCTGTTTCTATATGATTGATGTAATATCCGGTCATGCGTTATATAACGCACATCTCGCAGAAAGAATGCCGGTGCTTTGTATTCCAAATCGGCAAAGCCTGCGAAGCGTGATCCGCTATGTCCATAGTATAAAGACGGGAGAGAAAAAAGTCAACACTTACGCGCGTTAAAGTTTAAAAATTTAAAGCAATATATTAACAGGAACGATCAATTCCTACTTATCAAGCGAACCCATCGATCGATCGCAAAGGTGTGCAAAGAATTGTTAAAATAATATCATATAGATTCACAGGAAAACTGTCTTATTCCTGCATTTCACACATCAATTTTTACCATTCATACACGATTTTGTGCAGTTTGCACGAACCCCATTGTATCAGGGTTACGTTTACGTTAAAATTTAGACATGAAATGTGAAATATTTATAAAGAATATGAAGCATTTAAAAAGTGGGTATGTAATGATCCGGGTGGGACCGGACAATTACGGGTAAACAAAAAGAAGGAGAGGTAAACAGTATGAGATTAGTGAAGAGAATCACAGCAGCAGCTATGGCACTCACAATGACAGCAGCTCTTGCAGGATGCGGCAGCAGTTCCGGCAGTAAATCTACAACAGCAGCGGCTGACACAACGGCGGCAGCCGTAACTGAGAAAGCGGCGGATGGTTCCGGCGCAGAGACAGGCAGCACGTCCGTGAGCGTTGACAGAGGTTCTGAGTTTGTCACAGTCGCAACCGGTCCTACGAGTGGTATCTACTACCCGATCGGCGGCGCATTTGCAACCGCATTAGGAAACGCAGGATATAAGACATCCGCACAGGCAACCGGCGCTTCCGTTGAGAACATCAACCTGATCTTAAACGGTGAGGCAGAGCTTGCGATCGCAATGCAGGACTCCGTCGTACAGGCGTATGAGGGCTTTGGTGCGTTTGAGAAGGCAGAGCCGGATCTGAGAGCCATGATGAGACTCTGGCCGAACTACGTACAGCTCGTAACCGTAGCAAGCACAGGCATCAAGAGCGTTGAGGACTTAAAGGGCAAGAGAGTCGGTATCGGTGCTCCGAACTCCGGTGTTGAGTTAAATGCGAGAATGATCTATGAAGCATACGGCATGACATATGAGGATAGTGATGTTGACTACTTATCCTACGGCGAAGCGATCGACCAGATGAAGAACGGCCAGTGCGACGCGGCATTCGTTACCTCCGGTCTTCCGAACGCAACCGTCAGCGAGCTGGCATTCAGCTACGATATGGTGATCGTTCCGATCGACAGCGAAGGCAGAGATAACCTGATCGAGAAGTATCCGTTCTTCTCCGCAAGCACGATCCCGGCCAATACATACAACAACAAAGAGGACGTGGAGAGCGTATTCGTTTACAATATCATGCTTGTAAATAAGGATGTATCCGATGACATGGTCTACGATATGCTTGACTGCATCTTCTCCGACGATGGAATCGCTACCATCAAGGCATCCCACAACACAGCAGACAAGAACATCGATGTTTCCTTCGGTGTTGACGATGTAAAGATCCCGCTTCATGACGGTGCTGCGAAGTGGTGGCAGGATCACGGTTATGAGACTCCTGAGAACTAAATTAAAAATCCTGATTCCGGTTCTTCTGGTAATCACAGCAATCTCTGCTGCCGTATTTATACGGCAGCAGAAAAAAATTCTGGTGATCGAAGAGCTTGAGACCGGAAACGTATACCGGGAGATCCCGGTAAAGACCGGTGACGAGCTTTCCTTCCAGTGGGAACATTCCTTTGAGCATATTCCGTGGTACGAGTATTACGAGATACAGAAAGACGGAAACTTCATCCTCCACACTATCGCGGTCGCGGGCTTCGGTGCCGGGATCCCGGCGGAGATGGACTGCAAATACCGCTACGAAGACGGACTCGTCTACATGGATGAGATCGAAAGCGTCTTTCCACAGTTCAACTGGATCAATTCCCAGACAGCCCTGAAGAATATCAAGGTGAATGGCGAGCTCCTGATTCAGGGCTCTGACATGCCGCATCACGTAAAAATGGTGCTGAGGATCCGGAATGGTTTCGAAAAATAAGAAAAGGAAACTGCTGAAGAAACACCGACAACAACTCTGACAACGAAGGGAAGGGAAATCTGTATGAGCGAAAAAGAGAAAAACATCGTCCCCAGTACAGCGGAAGCAGAGATGAGCGAGGAAGAAAAACAGAAACTCCTCGAGCAGTTTGATAAAGAGAGCAAGACGAGAAAGTTCGGGTCCCCGGTATTAAAGAAAGCTTACCGGGTATTCGCGATCATCGTTACCTTATATCATCTGGTTTTCGCATCCGGCCTTTACATGCCGGAAACATTAAAGCATCGTTCCATCCATGTCGGCATGATCCTGATCCTTGCCTTCATGCTTTATCCGGCTACGAAAAAAGCGAGCCGCAAAGTGATCGCGTGGTATGATTATGTATTTATCGCATTGTCAGCCGCAGTTCCGATCTATATGTGCGTAGATTATGTAAATATCATCAACCGTGCCGGAAAGCCGGACATGATGGATGTTGTGATCGGTACCCTTTTAACCCTGGTCGTTCTGGAGGCAACGAGACGTGTCTGCGGCATGGCTCTCCCGATCATCTCCATTATCTTTATGATCTACAGCTTAATGGGCACGAAGCAGGGACTCATCCCGATCGATGTCCCGGGCATCTTCCTCCACAGAGGATATACATGGCAGAAGTTAATGAGCCACTTCTTCTCAAATACGGAAGGTATTTACGGATCGTCGGTCAACGTCGCGTCCACCTACATCTTCCTCTTCATCGCCTTCGGTGAAGTCATGAACAAGTGTGGCATGGGTCAGTTCTTCAACGACTTCGCAAACGCCATCGCGGGCGGCACAAAGGGCGGCCCGGCAAAGGTAGCAGTCGTTGCTTCCGGACTTCTCGGAATGATCAACGGTGCAGCCGTAGCCGTCGTTGTTACGACCGGTTCCTTCACGATTCCGCTTATGAAAAAATCCGGCTATGACGACGAGTTCGCAGGTGCCGTTGTTGCGACCGGTTCTGTCGGCGGACAACTGATGCCGCCGGTTATGGGTGCTGCCGCATTTATCATGGCAGATACTCTTGGCATGAAGTACAACGAACTTCTTTTATCCGCGATCATCCCGGCAGTCATCTACTACATGGGCATCCTGTTCCAGATCCAGATGAGGGCTGAGAAGATGGGAATGCAGGGAACCCCGAAGGATCAGCTTCCGAAGATGTCTCAGGTCATGAAGGAGTATGGTCATCTGGCACTTCCGATCATCTTCCTCGTTTACATGCTGTTCTTCTCCGGAAAGACGGTTATCATGGCTGCGTTCTATACGATCGTATTCACGATCATCGTGGCGCAGTGCAGAAAGAATACGAGAATGACCTTCCAGGATATTCTTGATGCGATGGTAGCGAGCGCGAAGTCTACCGTATCCGTAGCGATCGCCTGCGCCTGCGTTGGTATCATCGTTGGTTCCTGCTCGATTACAGGTTTCGCCCTGAACATGGCAAATACCATCATCAGCATCGGCGGAAAGAGCCTGATGTTCACACTGGCATTCACAATGATCACCTGCATGATCTTAGGTATGGGTCTTCCGAGTATCCCGTCCTATATCATTACATCCACGATCGCAGCTCCGGCTCTGGTACAGCTTGGTATCCCGGCCCTGGTTGCCCACATGTTCTGTTTCTACTTCGCAATGTTCGCAAACCTGACACCGCCGGTTGCCCTTGCAGCCTTTGCGGCAGCAGGTATCGCAGGCGGAAGTCCGATGAAGACAGGATGGGCATCCGTAAAGCTTGCGCTTGCAGGATTCATTCTTCCGTACATGTTTGTATACAATACAGACCTTCTGCTGCTTGATACTCCGCTTGCAAAAGCGATTCAGGTTGCAGTAACTGCTGCAGTTGGTGTATTCTTAATCAGTACAGCAGTCGAAGGTTTCCTGTTCACAAAGGTCAACATCGTATTGAGAATTGCCAGCCTCATTGGCGCTTATCTCCTGATCGACAGCGGTCTTGTGACAGATATCGCAGGTATCGTGATCTGCGCAGTTGTATTCGTATTCCAGAAAGCAGCTGCAAAGAAGAGTGCACCGGCGGCAGCGTAGACCTTCATAGATAACCGGTGAACACACAGGGACTGCTGCAGAAAATTTACTGCGGCGGTCCCTGTTTTTCTATATGTGTCCGTTAGAACACGCCGGGTCAGGCGTCAGACAGTTGTGATCCATGCTATGCGAAGATGTTCCGAAATGGATGTTTTACACAGATTGCAATAATTACTGCGGACAGATATAGAAAAACAGGGATCGTCAGAGACAGGAGGAAACAATATGCTGCTTGATGTTATTTACAGTGTCTGCTTTAACATCTGCCTATTGGTAGTGCTCGCCTTCATGATGACGAAGATGGACTTTGTCCAGAGACTTCTATTAAATGAAGAGGGCGGAAGTGAGGAAGGAAGAGGAGAGAGCGTCTGGCAGAGGCTCTGGGAAAAGGTGCTTCTCGGTGTAATCTTCGGCGTCTTCTGCATCATCTCTGATTACATTGGGATTCAGGTGACAGGGGCGCTGCCGAATGCCCGGGTGATCGGTGTCCTGTCCGCCGGATTTCTTGGCGGTCCTGTCTCGGGCTTTATCACGACAGTGATCGCGGCGGCCCATCGGTATCTGATCTTTCCAGAAAGGATCTCCACGGTAGCCTGTGTGCTCTCCGCAATCATCCACGGGATCATCGGTTCCTTTATCGGCTGGAAGAAGAAGGAAAACCGCCAGTACTCGAATACATTTCTGCTTGGAGTCACGTTCATTTCCGAGATGATCCATATTGTTCTGATCCTGCTGCTCACCCGACCGTTTGATGCGGCCGTTGAGATCGTAAAGATCGTGATCGTTCCGATGGTGATCATCAATTCCGTCGGCATGGTGATCTTCTTTAATGTTTTTAAATCGATCTTCAACACGGAGGACTTGAAGGTTGCGTCCAAGGTCTCCCTCGCAATGAGAACCGCCGAGCGGTGTACCCCGTATCTTGGCTCTGTGGAGAATGACCGGAAGACGGCGGGAAGGATCATCGACATTATTATGGAAGAGTACCACTGTCAGGGCGCGGCACTGATCGATGACATGAAATTTCTGGCAAGGAGCGGGGCATTTTCCAGTATCGTTCTCACAGAGAACAATTATCCGAGACTTTTATCTGCAACAAAGACCTTCAAGACAACGAGGATCAGCCGCGTGCCTTTACCGGAGGACGGATTTTATCCTCTTTATAAGGAGAATGTGATCATCTCTGCACCGATCCTCCTCGATGAGGGAAAGGTTCTGGCGCTTGTGATGCTGGTGAAGAAAAATGCCTATTCCTATCGGGCGGACATTGAATTTGTCACGGGACTGGCGAACCACTTCGCGATGCAGATCAAGCTCTCGGAGATGGAGAAACAGAAGGAAGAGCTGAGAAAAGCGGAGCTTCGGACCCTGCAGTCCCAGATCAATCCGCACTTCCTGTTCAATTCATTAAATACGATCTCCTATTTCTGCCGGGAAAAGCCGGAGAAGGCGAGGGAGCTCTTACTGGCACTGAGCTCCTATTTCCGCAGCATGCTGGAGGATACCGATTATATGGTAACGCTGGACACGGAGTTAGAGCATGTAAAAGCCTATACGATGCTTGAGGAGGCGCGGTTTGAAAAACGTCTCTCGATCGAGATCAATGCGGATCCAGAGGCGTTACGAAGCTGTGTGCCGAACCTGATCTTACAGCCCATCGTGGAGAATGCGGTCCATCACGGGGCAATGCAGAGGGAAAAAGGAGTCGGAAAGGTCATCGTAAACGTAAAACGGGAGGAACGGTCCACGAGGATCGACGTGATCGACAACGGACCGGGAATGGACTACCGGATCGTCCAGAGCCTGTACGGCGGGGAGAAAGTGGAACACACAGGAATCGGAATGATGAACGTGCAGCAGAGACTGATCTCCTTATACGGAAAGTCCTATGGACTCCAGATCGTGACAAGTGAAGAAGGGACGGACGTGCGGATGAACATTCCGGACAGCGCGGCTGGAAGCGCGCAGCAGGAGAAAACGCCAGGCTGACGATCTTCTGAAAGAACAGATGACAGCAGCCTGCTGTTTGGAACAGCGGCGTTTTTGACAGAACATGGGAGGCATGAGGTATGAGAATAGCAGTAGTTGACGATGAGCGCCCGGCAAGAAGCGAACTTAAATATCTGGTGGAACAGTGTGAGCCGGATGCGGAGATCGCGGAGGCCGACGGGAGCGAAGAATTTCTTGCAATGCTGGAAAATGAGACCTTTGATGTGTGTTTTGTGGATATCAATCTGGGTGGCATGAACGGCACTACGCTGGCATCCATGATAAAGAGAAAGCAGCCGGATACGCTGATCATCTTTGCCACTGCGTTCCAGGAATACGCGGTAAAGGCCTTTGAGATCGGGGCGGTGGATTATCTCTTAAAACCCTTTGACTATGAGCGCGTCAAACGGGCGATGGAGCGGGTCCATGAACACATAAAGGAAAAGGCCGCCGGTCCCGGATATGAAATCGGGAAGATCATGGTGAACGTGGGCTCCAGCTTTCAGGTCGTTGATGTGGCAGATATCGTATTCATTGAGACGGAAAAGCGTTCCTGCAAGATCCATATGAAGGACGGATCCTTCTATCTGCAGAACGAGTCATTGAACAATTATGAGACCCACCTGAAAAAGAGCCGGTTCTTCCGGATCCACAAGAGCTACCTGATCAATCTGGATTATGTGAAGGAGATGCAGGTGAGCTACAATAACGGATATTGTGTAAAAATGAAATTTTATGATGCTGAGGCCCTGCCGATCGGACGGACTCAGGTGAAGGAATTTAGACAGATTTTTGAAAAATAGAAATTATTAAAATAGTACGAACAGCAGACACGATAAAGAAAATATAAGCGGAATAACAAAGAGGATCCTGCAGGGAAACTGTGAGCAGCACAAAGGAAGTGTGGTTCAAGTTCCCTGGCAGGATCCTTTTTTTAACATAGCCAGATAGGAAGCAGGTCTCTTTTGGATGGAGAGTAATGCAGATTTATTTCTGCGAGAGTCTTGTCTCTGACTGAGATAAACGCTGCGTGGGCATACGCAGCAATTTTGAAAAGAATTGGTCCGAGTCTGGAAAATATCATCACAGAGCAGTTCCTCGCTCCGCAGTACCCGGAAGTGCCGCTGGAACAGTTTTCGGAGTCGCCGTTTGTCATGCTGACTCCGGAGAGCAGTATGTATCGGAGGGCAGCGGGATAAGGTATGGATTCGCTCCGAAGACGGTCCTGACACTGGACCAGGAGATGACTGCTTATAATATGACATGTGTCGGTCTGGGCTAATCCTTTGTGAGTGACACACTTGTCAAAGGGGCAATGCCGCACCCAAACGTGGTGTACTACAAGCTGTCCCCGGAATTTGCAAGCCAGACGATCTATTTTTATTACAAAAGAAACCGCTATATCCCGAAGTGGATGTCGGAGTTTCTGGAGATGCTGGATCAGAAACAGGAATCACGAAATGGAAGAGATGAGAGACCGGAGTATGGATCCGCGATCGGTACCGTCCGCTGAAAAGAAAAGGTATGGAGGTTCTGCCTGCATCGTTCCAGACACATTCGAAATGTGAGATGAGTGGTAATGGAATATGCCGGAATGATCATGCAGGCAGAAGATCCTGTGCGTATGTAGATCCTCTTTTATTATAGGCGGATCAGAGGAAAAAGCTAATTTCAAAAATGTGATAACAGGTATCACAAAAAATGGACTATACTAATTTAGAAAAAATTTATAAAATATAGATAAA
>ENA-OVFU01001224-OVFU01001224.1-human-gut-metagenome-genome-assembly--contig:-NODE-1224-length-12257-cov-3.140059_pt1 | contig 12257 bp, 9 predicted proteins | sample MGYA00237764_ERZ505407 | MGnify/ENA primary metagenome ERZ505407 (study PRJEB26158, sample SAMN06016366) | human gut metagenome | biome: human gut; feature: ankylosing spondylitis patient; material...
TATGGGGTATTTTACACACATTATCATTGTTAATTTATTTACGAAAGGGGATTTACCATGAAGCTGGCTCAGTGTATTATTCTTGATCTTTTAAAAGACTATGATCCTGTACCCCTTCTGCCTGAAACATGTAATTTCCATTTTTCTGGTGTACAGCTTTTAGATCAGGATAATCCTACCGACGATCCATCCATCCTTTACATAGGAACAACTACCCAGATTTCTTCCTTTGATACAGAAAAATTAAAAGACTTCTGCATCATCTGTATTGGAAAAAAAGAAGACGTTTCTTCTTATATAGAAAACTATCAGGCAAATCTGATCCTGATCCCTGAAAACCATTCTCTTGCTTCCGTAGTCAACACTCTTTACACCGGCTTTCACCGCATTTTAAGATGGGATGCCGAACTGCAGAATGCTATCCTTAGCAAGCAGAATTACCAGTCCCTTTTCTCCATTGGCGGCCGTTTCTTTGGAAAAAATGCCATGCTCATGGTCAATTCTTCCTATAATGTCATCGGCGCCAACCTACTAGAAGCACCTGGCCATGAAAAGCTGGATTTCATTCTGAAAAACGGTTACTATTCCAAAGATCTTACGGATGGACTGGCACAGATGGGCTATATGGCAAAAGGATTCCAGTATAAAACACCTACTATCTTAAATCCGCCCAACTATATGAATTGCCCTATCATGGTTCTTTCCATGCATGCAGATAACGGCATTTTTCTTGGTTTTATCACCATTTACTTTATTGAAAGCCAGCCAACTGCCACTCAGTTTGAGCTTTTCTCCCATTTTGCCAAAATGATCCGCTGCTATTATCTGAAAAACAGCGAAGAAAATGCTTCCACTCCAACACCCCTTGAGTCCTTTATGAGCGATCTGATCAACCACACCCAGGAAGATGAAGCATTTATGCAGGACAGAGCCCGTACACTGCGTCTCCCAATAGAAGCCACCTACCGTCTCTGCGTGATCAAATGGGATAAATTCATCCTCCCACAGGCTGACTATGTAAGGAACCGTTTAAGAAGCTGCTTAAAATTCCCGCTGTTTCGCGTAGTCCTTTATCACGATTCCATCCTTTTGCTGCTTCAGGGAAATATCCCCAGCTTAAAGGTCATGGAAGAGATCAATGACTCCATGGGTGAATTCAGCGAAGTATTAAAGATCTGCCACGGATATGCCGGCTTTTCCACTGCCAGCTTTCCTCTTATGAAATTAAATATTGCTTATCAGCAGGCACTTACAGCAGTCCGCTACGGCACCATGTTAAACCCAGATAAGGGCATTTACTTCTATTCCCATTATTATATTTATGAAATGCTGGATGAATATAAGAAACGTTATGCATTAGAAGATATGTATATCCAGAAACTGAAGGAACTGAAAAATCCTTCAGAAGAGCATTATGACAATCTTTCCCTTTTACGCAACTATCTGCTCACGGAGCGCAGTATTTCTTCTACTGCAAAGATCATGCACATGCACAGAAACAGCGTGATCTACCGTCTGGGAAAGATCCAGGAAGCATTAGGCTTTGACTTAAATGACCCGGATGTAAGGCTTCGTGTTCTGATCTCCTTTAAGATCCTGGAACTGATAAGTGGCCATATAGAGCCACTGCCCTGCATCGATGGTCAGCAGGGCAGTGAGTCTTTTAACTTTTATGAATAATAGAGAGTATGGATTATGCTTTTAATTTCCTGATCTCTGCTGTCAGTGTTGGCAGTACATCAAAGAGATTTCCTACAATACCGTAGTCAGCAGCTTTGAAGATAGGTGCTTCCGGGTCTTTATTGATAGCAACGATGCAGTCAGATCCGGACATACCTGCTAAATGCTGGATGGCACCTGAGATACCACATGCAATGTAAAGCTTTGGTCCTACAGTCTTACCTGTCTGGCCTACCTGATGTGCATGTCCGATCCATCCGGCATCAACTGCTGCACGGGATGCGCCTACGGCTCCGCCTAATACTTCTGCCAACTCTTCGCAAAGCTTAAAGTTTTCAGGACCGCCCATTCCGCGGCCGCCTGCTACGATCACTTCTGCATCTTCCAGATTTACCACACCAGCTGCTGCTTCCCTGATGGATTCTAACAGCTTAGTACGGATCTTTTCAGCTGGAACAGTCACTTCTTCTGTAATGACTTCCACTTCTTTTCCCTCTACCGGTGTCTTCTTAAATACGCCTGGGCGTACAGTACCGATCTGAGGTCTTGTATTCGGGCACATGATCACTGCCATCAAGTTTCCGCCAAATGCCGGTCTTGTCCATGCTACGTTTCCGCTTTCTGCATCATAATCCAGACTGGTACAGTCAGCTGTCAGACCTGTACGCAGACGGCAGGACAGTCTTGGAGCAAAATCACGGCCATTGTTGGTAGCACCGATCAGGATGGCACTTGGCTGATATTTTTCAACTAAACTGGTCATTGCATAGGTATATGCGTCAAAGCTGTATTTCTCATATTCGCCACCGGATACACTGATGATCTGGTCAGGTCCATATCCCTTTATCTGCTCAATTGCTTCCGCATTGTCCTTGCCAAATACAACGGCAACTAACTTCTCACCGGATTTTTCCGCTAACATACGGCCCGGATTTAACAGCTCCAGACCTACACTTTTTGCTTTTCCTTCATCTGTTTCAATGAATACCCAGATATTTTTATTTGTAAACTCGCTCATAGTCCTCACACCTCTCAGATAATCTTGGCTTCGCTCAGTAAAGCAGCCAGTTTTACAGCAGATTCACTGCCGGTCTCCTCATTTAAGATCACCGCATCCTTTGTCTGGACAGGTGTAAATGTCTTTTTAACCTTGGTAGGAGAACCATTTAAGCCCAGTCTCTCCGGCTCGCATACCATATCCGGATCACTGTTGGTAATCTCTTCGATCACTGCTCTGTTTGCAGCCATTTTACTCTTAATGGTTGGATAACGTGGATCATAAGTGGTCTTGGTCACTGTAACCAGTGCAGGTAAAGAAACCTCTACCAAATCATGTCCTTCGTCTGTATCTCTTGTAACATGAAGCTTTCCATCTGCCATTTCTACTGCTGTAGCTAAGGTTACATGAGGCAGATCCATGTGCTCTGCGATCTCAGGCCCAACCTGTGCTGTATCACCGTCGATAGCCTGTTTTCCACAGAAGATCAGATCAAATTTCTCACCTGTCTTAGCTTCTACTGCTGCAATAGCCCTGCTTAAAATATAGCTGGTAGCCAGTGTATCAGAACCGCCAAATGCTCTGTCAGTTACTAAAAATGCCTGATCTGCGCCTACTGCCAGACACTCCTTTAATGCATTCTTTGCCTGAGCCGGGCCCATGCTGATAACGATGACTTTTCCGCCTTCTTTTTCCTTTAAACGTACTGCCATTTCCAGTGCGCACGCGTCAAAAGGATTAACGATACTTGGAACGCCTTCACGGATCAATGTGTGCTTAACAGGATCGATCTTGATCTCTGTTGTATCCGGCACCTGCTTAATACAAACCAAAATATTCATACTTTCCACCTCTTATTTAACCTGCTTATTTAACTTACTTTTTTAACTTATTTTATTTGCCCTTATACTTAGGAATTCTCTTCTCTAAAAATGAACTTACGCCTTCTAATTTATCTTCTGTACTGCACAGAGTGCTGAGAGCTAACATTTCAAGAAGTTCTCCCACATCCTGGCTGGAAGACATGGATGCCTGTACCACACGTTTCGCAATGCGGATGGCAACCGGTCCCTTTGCGATCAGCTTAGAAGCCATTTTCTTAGCTTCTGCCATCAGATCTGTCTTTGGCACACACTTAGTGGCAAGTCCGATCTGTACTGCTTCCGGTCCACCGATCTTGCGTCCTAAAAGGATCACATCCTGGGCTCTTCCCAGTCCGATCAGTCTTGCAAGTCTCTGGGTTCCGCCGGCTCCCGGTAAAAGTCCCAATCCTGTTTCAGGAAGTGCAAATAATGCATCTTCTGATACAACACGGAAATCGCAGGCAATCGCTGTTTCACAGCCGCCGCCAAATGCATATCCATTTACTGCCGCGATCACTGGTTTGGAGCATTTCTGGATCAGATCCAGTGCTTTCTGTCCTGCGCCGCCTAAGCAGTCTGTAGATTTCTTTGTTTTCAGGCTATTAAGATCTGCACCTGCTATAAATGCCTTCTCTCCTGCGCCTGTTACGATAATTACCTTTACTTCATCGGCCTTATCCGCCCATGTGAAAAACTGGTTCATCTCTGCCCATGACAGATCATTTAAAGCGTTCATCTTCTCCGGTCGGTTGGCAGTAAACACTGCGATACCCTGCTCGTCGATCTCCAGCTTAAAATTCTGGTATTCCATAAAATATGAAACCTCCCTTCATATCTGCTGTTATAATATTAACTATTTTTCGGTTCTATTTCATCTTCATATTTTCCAAAAATAAATTTCTTCCCGCAGTCCTGATTTGTACTTTTTAACCTTAATTTCCCAATACCGTTTTGTTAAAATATAAACTATCAAAGATGGGATTATTATATATCTACAGCCTTCCGGCTGTAGATCCATAAAAAACAGAGGAGGTATTTATCATTATGAAACCATTGGAAGGGATTACCGTAGTAGAGCTTTCTACTTATATTGCAGCCCCCTCATGCGGACGTATTTTAGCAACACAGGGCGCACGGGTCATCAAAGTAGAGTCACCATCAGGGGATGTGGAACGTAAATTCGGTCCTACTTTATTCTGTCCTGCAAACGACGAGGAAAACCCTATCTATGACACCTTAAACGGCGGAAAAGATCACCTGATGCTGGATCTTAAGAAACCGGAAGATATGGAACGCTTCCATAAATTATTAGCAAAAGCGGATGTATTTGTTACCAACAACCGTCTTCAGGCCTTAAAGAAAATGAGACTGGACTACGATTCCTTAAAAGAGCGCTATCCAAAACTGGTCTATGCCATCCTGTTAGGCTATGGCGAAAAGGGTCCAAAAGTCAACTTACCAGGCTTTGATGCCATTGCCATGTTTGCAACTGGTGGTCTGATCCAGGATATGATGGTAGATGCTCCTGGAAGCTATCCTGTATACCTGCCAATGGGCTTTGGTGACCTGGTATGCGGAACTGCTTTAGCAGGCGCTATCGGAACTGCATTATATGGAAGGACTCAGAGCGGGAAAGGTGATTATGTATCCATTTCCCTGTACGGCGCAGCTATGTGGATGTTCAGCGTCATGTCCACAGGTACCCAGTTTGGCTACAAATGGCCTAGAGAGCGTTACCAGGGCGGACCTATGGGCGTTCCTTATAAGACAAAAGATGGCCGCTGGATCCTTCCTGTTGTCAATGAATATGAACGCTACTGGAAACCATTCTGCCAGGCAGTTGGCGCCGAGGAAATCATGGACGATCCAAGATACTGCACCAAGCAGGCAACCTTTGATCCGAAGAACCGTGAAGACTGCATCCGCTATTTTGAAGACTGCTTCTCTAAGTTAAATGCAGATGAAGTTCTTCCAAAACTGGAAGCCATCGACATCGTTGTCAGCGAACTGGCTCATTTTAAGGATAACCACACTAGTGAACAGGCTCTTGTAAATGGCTTTATGAGTCCTATCACCTACCCAAACGGCGACCAGATCACACTGGCAATGCCGCCGATCAAAATGGGTTGCGTAGAACAGCCGCATGCTGAAAAAGCACACAAGATTGGTGAAGACAATGAAAAGCTCTTTAAAGAGTTCGATTTATAATATTTTCGTATAGCATTTTCGCATAATTATTTTATGGAAAGGAAACTATCATGGATTATCAGTACATATTAGTAGACGTAAAAGACCGTATCGCTACCGTTACCATCAACCGACCGGAATACAGCAACGCATTTGCAAGAGAATCCTATTATGAGATTGCAGATGCCATGAATACCTTAGGTGCAAGAGACGATGTAGGCGTTATCGTTATCACAGGCGCAGGAAAACATTTCTCTGCAGGTGGCGATATCAAACGTTTTAAAATGTTAGTAGATACAAAGACCTACTTAAAAGCAGAAGATATCGAAGCAGTCAGCGCTATGCCAATATCCATCCGCAACTGCCCGAAGCCTGTGATCGCTATGATAAACGGTGTCGCAACCGGCGCCGGATTAAGCTGCGCCCTTGCCTGCGATTTCCGTATCGTAGAACCATCCAGTAAAATGATCATGGCTTTCGTAAATATGGGACTTTGCGGTGATAATGAAAGCATCTACACTCTCACACGTTTATTAGGGCCTGACAAAGCAGAACTGATGATGATGACCGGCGATGCCTATAAAGGCGAACAGTGTGTAAAGATCGGCCTTGCAACTGTTTTGGCAGAAGATGGAAAACTGGCAGAGACCACTTATGCACTGGCCGCAAAACTGGCTGCAAAATCATCCACTGCCCATGCCAGCCAGAAACGCCTGATCCGCAAGTACTTCTACGGTGACATGGAAAAATTTGCAAAAGACGAAGGTATGGAAATAGCTGCCAATTCCCGCCAGCCTGATTTCACAGAAGCTGTTAATGCTTTTATTGAAAAGAGAATGCCTGTTTACAATCAGAAATAAATCAAGATATCAAAAAAGCGCCCCCTGCATTTGCAGGAGGCGTTTTTTGCTACGCAGCCGCTTGTTTTTTGGCTACGCTCATTAACTTCTCAACTCAATCTCATAAGCCTTCTTTAACTGCTTTAAGATCTTCTTTACATATCCATCTACTGTATCAGCCTGGAATGCTTCTTCCTTTGGTGTGAACAGGACGGTGAATGCCATGGACTTCTTGTCCTCTGCGATCTGCTGGCCTTCGTATACGTCAAAGAGTGTTACGTCCTTCACAAAGGAGCAAGCCTGGTAGATGCACTCTTCTACCTGTCCGCAGGTGATGTCCTTGTTCATTACCAGAGCCAGGTCACGCTTCTCTTCTGCGAATTTTGGAAGTGGTTCAAATACAGGTGCCTTGCCGTACCATTTCTCCAGAGCCTTCATATTGATCTCCAGAACATAGGCATCTTCACGCATTGCCTCTTCCTTCATGATCTCGTACTTAACCTGTCCCAGATAACCAACTACTTCGCCTTCGCAAAGGATAGCAGCAGTTCTGTATGGGTGCAGGAATGGCTTTTCGGTTCTTTCATAAGTAAAGGTAAGATGAAGCACATCAGCTACTGTCTCTGCCATACCCTTTAAGGTGAAGAAGGACTCATCCTTACCAAAAGCACCGATACACAGTGTCTCACGCTCTTCCGGATACTCGGTCAGAGGCAGGGACTTTGGAATAAATGCATTTCCGATCTCGAAAATACGTCCCTCAAAGATACCTCTCTTCTGGTTGCGACCCATTGCATGGATCATCTGAGGAGCCAGAGTGGTTCTCATCAAGGAAAGATCCTCGTTGATCGGGTTCATGATGCGGATTGCCTTGCGCTCAAGGGCATCTTCCGGGAATTCCATTTCATCTAAATCAGCCGGTGAGAAGAAGGAGTAATGCATTCCCTCAAATGCGCCTACACTGCAAAGAGCTCTTTTAACCTTTAAAATGGTCTTCTGACGCAGATTTGTTCCACCGATGGTTACCTTTGCAGTTGGAAGGAAGGTAGAATTAATATGGTCATAACCATACATACGGATCACTTCCTCTGCAACATCCGGGTAATCTTCCATATCTTCACGGTATGCAGGGAAATGTAAGGTCAGTTCGTCTCCGTTGATCTCAGGATCAAAGTCCAGACCTTTCAGGATGCGAAGGATATCTTCGTCCGGAACAGTGATACCTAATACACCATTTACCTTCTTGATGCTGGTCTTGAAAGTCTTTGGCTCCAAGGAATTTCCTGTATTTACGTTCTTGTGGGTCTTAGAAACCTTTCCTGCTCCCAGCTCTTCTACCAGGTGCAGAGCACGCTTCATAGCCATTTCTGTTGCATACTCGTCAACGCCCTTTGCATATCTCTGGCTTGCGTCAGAAGACTGTCCTAAGGCACGGGAGCTCTTGCGGATGTTGTCACGGGCAAACTTAGCTGCCTCAAACATTACCTCTGTAGTAGTATCGCGGATCTCAGAGTTTAAACCACCCATGATACCTGCAAGTGCAACTGGCTTCTTGCCGTCACAGATCACCAGGTTATTTGTATTTAAGGTAAATTCCTTCTCATCCAGAGTAACTATCTTTTCGCCCTCTGTTGCACGTCTTACGCAGATGGCATTGCCTTCCAGATAATCACAGTCAAATGCGTGCAGCGGCTGTCCTAACTCACGCATAATGTAGTTGGTGATATCTACGATATTGGAAATAGAATTATTTCCAACCAGAGCCAGACGTCTTCTCATCCATGCAGGTGACTGAGCCAGCTTTACATCATATACATAGTGTGCAATGTAACGTGGGCACAGGTCCGGTGCCTCTACAGTTACATCAAATCCCGTCTTTTCTACGTCGGTCTCAGTGAAGTCTAAAGCAGGCATCTTAAGTGGCTGTCCTAAAGCTGCAGCTACTTCTCTTGCCAGACCAAAAATACTCTGGCAGTCCGGACGGTTTGCAGTAATGGAAACATCAAAAATCCAGTCATTTAAACCGGTGATCTCTTTTACATCTGCACCGATCTCTGCATCCTCCGGCAGTACCAGAAGGCCGTTGTAACCGGCGCCCGGATACAGGTCTTCGTTTAAGCCAAGCTCCGTTCCAGAGCAGAGCATACCATAGGACTCATAGCCTCTTAATTTGCCCTTCTTAATCGTAACTACGCCTTCAATGGTAACATGGTCTTTTGCAGTAGCGTATACCTGGGCACCGATCATTGCTACAGGGAACTTGCCGCCTGCTTTTACATTGTCAGCACCGCAGCAGATCTGTAATAATTCCGGTCCGCCTACATTGACCTGGCATACATGAAGGTGGGTCTCCGGGATCGGCTCACAGGACTCAACATAACCAACTACAATACCGCTGATATCCTTTCCTACCTGCCATTTTTCTTCTACTTCAAATCCACAGTCAAACAGCTTTTTCTCTAATTCGTCTGCGGAAACATTAATATCTACATAATCATTTAACCAGCTTAACGGTACAAGCATTTCTAATCCTCCTGTCCTGATCGAACCTATTAATCATCGATCTGATCTAACACACGCAGATCAGACTCAAACAGCATCTTAATGTTGTTGATGCCGTATTTTAACATTGCGATACGCTCCAGACCAAGGCCGAAAGCAAATCCGCTGTACTTCTCGGAATCGATGCCGCAGTTTTCAAGCACCTTCTTATTTACAACACCTGCGCCAAGAACCTCTATCCAGCCGGTTCCCTTGCACAGTCTGCATCCCTTACCGCCGCACTGGAAGCAGCTTACGTCAACCTCTACAGACGGCTCTGTAAATGGGAAGTAGGAAGGACGGAGTCTGGTTCTGGTAGACTCGCCGAAGATCCTCTGAACAAACATGTCTAACATTCCCTTTAAATCACAGAGAGTAATGCCTTCATCTACAACAAGGCCTTCCATCTGACTGAACATTGGTGAATGAGTAGCGTCATCATCAGAACGGAATACCTTACCTGGGGAAACAACCTTGATCGGAGGTTTCTTTGCTTCCATTACATGAACCTGTCCTGCGGATGTCTGGGTACGCAGTAAGAACTCTGGGGACAGATAGAAGGTATCCTGCATATCACGGGCCGGATGATCCTTTGGTGTATTTAATGCAGTAAAGTTGTAATAATCTGTCTCGATCTCCGTTCCTTCGTATACTTCAAATCCCATGGAAGCGAAGATGTCAGTCAGCTGATTGCGGACCGTAGTTACCGGATGAAGGTTTCCATAACGGATCTTCTTTGGCGGCATGGTGATATCGATCTTTTCAGACTCGTAACGCTGCTGCTGCTCTTTTTCCTTTAATTTCTGGTCCAGTTCATCGAAAAACTGGTTTGCCCATTCCTTTGCACCGTTAATAGTCTTACCAAACTCAGCCTTCTGGTCGTTTGGCACATTGCGCATCTCTTTCATCAGAAGACCGATGCGGCCCTGCTTGTTGTCTAAGAAGGTCTTTTTGAATTCATAAACACTTCTGGAAGTGGTCAGAGTTTCTGCACCCTTGCAGATCTCATCTTTGATCCCAGCGATCACTTCATTCAGTTCTTTTAAATCCTGCATGATTTCTCTCCTTTTCTTTCTTATATACTCCCTGCATCTTTCATGTAAAAAATACTGAGAGCACATTTATTGCTGGTGGTTTTTCCTCAGTTCCATTCACAACTTTGTGCTTCGCACTCTACTGCCTGCTATGCAGGCGGGTTATTCGTTAATGGCTAAAAAAATCCCCCTGCGCATACACGCAGAGGGACGATCATTTACCGTGGTACCACCCAGTTTCCCGCAGCCAGATCATATAAGATCTTTCCTGCAGACACTTTACGGTATGTAACGTACACCAGACGGCACTGCCTACTATTTAACCTTCAGCAATGCAGCTCCCGTGGGAAATTCGGATATCTGTCTGAACGGAAAAAGGCTCACAGCCGACGACCTTTTCTCTCTGACCGGAAACAGTATCTTAAAAACACGATCTTCGCTTTTGTTCTTCATTTTATGATTTCAGGCATGTCTGTCTGTATAAGACATTCATAGTCTGTAAATCATTCTAGGCTTTTTAATAAGAAAAGTCAAGTTTTTTTTCATTTCTGGCGATCAGCTGTATACTTTAAAAAAAAGAAGTGTTAAAATAGAATTAATGTAAACAGCGTTGGAATGACATAATTTACCGAAATATACAGAATACATAAGGGAAGATATTTATGAAAAAGCAAAAAGAGAAACACATACTGACAAATCAACAAGGGTTTACATTAGCCGAATTGCTGGTGGTTGTTGCAATTATCGGAATTCTTGTCGCAATTTCTGTTCCGGTCTTTGCAGCACAGCTGGAAAGAAGCAGGGAAGCAACAGATATGGCCAATGTCCGGGTTGCTTATGCCGAAGTACTAACTGCCGTAAATTCCGGTGATGTAAATGAAAGCAGGATCGTCCCCCTGAAGCAGAAGGAAGATGGCTGGCAAACTCCACGTAAAGTTATGATCGGAGGTATCACGGAAAATGATACAAATAACTGGATCGGAAATCCCACCGCTAAAGGTTCTTGCAAAGTATACTATGATCCGGCTATTGGACCCGTACTTCAATGGAGCAGGGAATTCAGTAATATACATAATCCTTTTAACAACAGCGGCGTACTGGATTACATCCATAAAACATATGGTTCAAACGTCAATCTTGAAATTGATTCCGGCTGTACAAATTCTAAAATGGTAAAATTGATACAACCATTCATTGATGAAGATAAAAACAGAAGCAGCCTGATGAAAACAGGAACCTGGGCTTATATGGGAAGCGTTTCTGATACAGGCAGTGATCATAAAAATCAGGACCGCTATTGGTTCTGGACTTCTGTAGATATAAATAAGAATGGTTTCCAGGCCGGAGAAACAGTCCCTATGATCGTCAGCACGGCAGATGGAAAATTTTATATTTCCAATTCCCAGACAACTACAAGAACCTCAAACGGAATGACCTATAATGTGATCATAAAAAGTACCTCTTTAGCCGGAAGTAAAAAACAACAAATAGAAGCATACAAAAAATACATTCCATCTGACCCTAAAGACTGCTTTGATAATTTGAATGATGCGTACGCAGCGTATGAAAAATTAGTCAAATCCAATCCGGATTATCAGAAATATGAAAATACACTTCCATATTGATATGGGGCTTGACTGTAAAAAGTCAAGCCTTTTTTCGTTCCTTTAACTCTTTCACATACTGGAGAACACATTCTTTCAGCTTCTGCACACTATCGGAAGGCTCCGTTTCTTTCTTCATTCCCATTCCCAGTTCCCTGATGCTTTCCGGTGTGACCGGCACACAGCACACATCATCTGTATTCCCCCGGATCATAAATTCCGACATCATGGAAATGCCAAGTCCTTTCCCCACCATACGGATCACGGTTTCATCATCTACATACACAGCCTGCTCTTTCGCCTTTACACCTGCCCTGTCAAAAGCAGCGTGAACATCAATATCAAAACGTCCATAAGGCATAAGAAAATCTATTAATAGTTTGGGAAGCACAGAATTGATAATATTCTTGCATTTGTTTCTCATTAAAGAAGTGACAAGCATCCATAATGTGCATAGCGGCATCAATATAGGTGTACATATCCGTATCTATAAGCCTATAATATTGCCTTAT
>ENA-OVFU01001231-OVFU01001231.1-human-gut-metagenome-genome-assembly--contig:-NODE-1231-length-12162-cov-3.339390_pt1 | contig 12162 bp, 13 predicted proteins | sample MGYA00237764_ERZ505407 | MGnify/ENA primary metagenome ERZ505407 (study PRJEB26158, sample SAMN06016366) | human gut metagenome | biome: human gut; feature: ankylosing spondylitis patient; material...
ATTGTACGCATTTTTAGATAAACTTCCAGGTGCATTAAAACCAGGTGGAAGAGCTGCGATCCTTACTTTCCATTCCGGTGAGGACCGTCTGGTAAAGAAAGCCTTTAAAGAAGGCTTGAAAGCCGGGATCTACAGTGAGATCAATCAGGATGTGATCCGTCCGTCAGCAGAAGAATGTGCGAAAAACGGAAGGGCTAAGTCCACAAAGCTTCGCTGGGCTGTAAAAGCACAGGAGTAAAGGTAAAATTAAAAATGGATCATATGTAAAAACCGGCAGCTTTTTATTATTCCCAGAAGATATCCTGATGTGATGGAGTGTAATGCAACAAGGAACTCATTTGAATGGATATTGGATCTAAAACAGGGAATGAAATAAGCTGCCAGTTCATCCGTTCATATAGATAATGCAGAAGAAGGCAGTTTTATTGCAAAAATAAGCTGCCTTTTATTGCCAGTGCATTTAAACTGTGTTAAGATATGAGTTGCTTTGTACTGTACGAAAGAGAGGAAATAATTGTGACAGCTTATCTGATCGTCTGCCCGTTGGTATTTCTGGCAGGTCTTGTAGATTCCATTGCCGGAGGCGGGGGACTTATTTCTCTCCCCGGATATCTGATTGCAGGGGTTCCGGCCCATATGGCTCTTGGGACCAACAAAATGAGTTCTACCATAGGAACTTCTATTTCTGCGGTGAGACTTTTAAAACATGGTTACTTAAAAGGAAAAATGGCTATGGCCATTGCATCGGCAGTCTGTGCCATGACAGGTTCTGTTCTGGGAGCAAGAATGTCCTTACTGGTATCAGAGTCTGTGATCCGGCATATGATGATCGTTGTCCTTCCTATTGTAGCTTATCATGTATTAAAAAATAAGCACATGGGGGAAGATGAAAAAACAGGAACAGCTTCCTATAAGAAAATGTTTCTGATCTCTGTGATCGCAGCTTTCTTCATCGGCTGTTATGATGGTTTTTACGGACCGGGTACAGGAACATTTCTGCTCCTTGTATTTACAGGTGCAGCCAAAATGGATACCCGCAGCGCGTCTGCACAGACTAAGGTCATCAATCTTTCGTCCAATATAGCAGCACTGGTAACATTTATTATAGCAGGAAATGTTTATTATCCTCTGGGGCTGGCAGCAGCAGCCTGTTCTGTAGCAGGCAATTACCTGGGTTCAGGGCTGGTAGTTCATGACGGCCAGAAGATCGTCCGTCCGGTTGTTCTGGTGGTACTGGGGATCTTATTTATAAAAATTCTGACGGGGAATTAAAAGGAGAAATGCATTATGAAGTGGAAAAAATTCACTCTGACTACTACCACAGAAGCAGTTGATCTGGTAAGCAGCATGCTGGATGATGTGGGTATTGAGGGCATTGAAGTAGAAGACAATGTGCCTCTTACAGAAAAAGAGACAAAAGGAATGTTTATTGATATCCTTCCAGAGCTTCCGCCGGATGAAGGCGTTGCAAAGGTAAGCTTTTATCTGGATGATGATGATCAGGTAGAGGAAATGCTGCGTCGTGTCAATGAAGGACTGGATGAGCTTGCTGCTTATACAGAACTGGGACAGCGCACTATTGAGGCATCTGAGACAGAGGATAAGGACTGGATCAACAACTGGAAGCAGTATTTTAAGCCGTTTACAGTAGATCATATCCTGATCAAGCCAACCTGGGAGACCATTCCGGAAGAGCACAAGGACAAGCTGTTAGTGCAGATCGACCCGGGAACTGCTTTTGGTACCGGTATGCATGAGACTACCCAGCTTTGCATCCGCCAGCTGGAAAAATATGTACACAGTGAAAGTGAGATTTTGGACGTAGGAACAGGAAGCGGTATTTTAGGTATCACAGCTTTAAAGCTGGGTGCAAAAGAAGTCTGGGGAACGGATCTGGATGAAAATGCCATTACAGCAGTTGGTGAGAACCTGGCTTCCAATGATATCAGCAGTGACCGTTTCCATGTACTTCAGGGAAATATCATTGATGACAAGGCTGTTCAGGACTGGGCCGGATATGAGAAATATGATATTGTAGTTGCCAATATTTTAGCAGATGTTATTATCATGCTGGTAAAAGAGATCCCGGTACATCTGAAAAAAGGTGGATATTTCATTACTTCCGGTATTATCAACCTGAAGGAAGAAGCAGTCCGGGCTGCATTTGCTGCCAGTGAAGAACTGGAAGTTGTAGAGATCACTTATCAGGGAGAATGGCTCTCTGTTACTGCAAGAAAGAAATAGGAGTTCGGGATGCATCATTTTTTTGTAGATCCTTCCAGTATTGAGGAAGGGATTGTAAGGATCGTTGGAACGGACTTAAACCATATGAAAAATGTGCTCCGCATGAAACCGGGAGAAGAAGTGCTGATCAGCGATGGCACAGGAAAAGATTATAACTGCCAGGTAAAAGAGTATGGAGCAGAAGAAGGAATTTTAGTGATCCTTTCTGAAAATGCAGACAGCAGGGAACTTCCTTCCAGAATCTGGCTCTTTCAGGGACTGCCAAAATCAGATAAAATGGAAGTGATCCTGCAGAAAGCAGTAGAACTGGGAGCTGCAGGTGTGATACCGGTTGCAACCAGAAATGCAGTAGTGAAGCTGGATGCAAAGAAGGCAGAGGCGAAGATCCGCCGCTGGCAGGCAATCGCAGAAAGTGCGGCCAAACAGTCCAAACGCAGTTATATCCCTCAGGTGGGACCTGTGATGAGCTTAAAAGAAGCATTTTCCTATATAGAAGAGCAGAAATTTGATCTGCGCATGATCCCTTATGAACTGGAAAAGGGAATGGACGGGACGAAGACAGTATTAGAAGCTTTGGCGCCGGGACAGCAGGTTGCAGTGTTTATCGGACCGGAAGGCGGTTTCGATGAGGAAGAGATCCAACTTGCGCTGAAAATGGGAGTAAAACCTGTCAGTCTTGGAAAGCGTATCCTGCGCACGGAAACAGCAGGACCTGCCATACTGGCTCTTCTGATGATGAAGCTGGAAGGAGCATTTTAATGGAAGCATATTTTGACAATTCAGCCACAACAAAGGCACTGGACTCTGTCCGGGATATTATGGTAAAAACCCTGACGGAGGATTTCGGAAATCCCTCTGCCAAGCATACAAAGGGTATGGAAGCAGAAAACTACATCCGTCAGGCTGCAGCCGATATTGCAAAGACCTTAAAGGTAAAAGATAAGGAGATCCTGTTTACTTCCGGCGGTACGGAGTCCAATAACATGGCTTTGATTGGTACAGCGCTGGCAAATCAGAGAGCGGGAAAGCACATTATCAGTACCAGGATCGAGCATGCATCCGTTTATCAGCCACTGGCATTTCTGGAGTCCTTAGGCTTTGAGGTGACTTATCTTCATGTGGACCACAACGGACATATCTCACTGGAAGAACTGGAGCAGTCTATCCGCCCGGATACTATTTTAGTGTCTGTTATGTATGTAAATAATGAGATCGGTGCTATTGAGCCAATTGATGAGATCGCCCGTCTGGTACATGGAAAGAACCCGAAGATCGTATTTCACGTAGATGCTATCCAGGCATATGGAAAACTGGTGATCCGCCCGAAAAAGCAGGGTATTGACCTGTTAAGCGTCAGCGGACATAAGATCCATGGTCCAAAAGGCATTGGTTTCTTATATATAGATGAAAAGGTAAAAATCCGTCCGCTGATCTACGGCGGTGGCCAGCAGAAGGATATGCGTTCCGGTACAGAAAATGTTCCCGGTATTGCAGGTCTTGGCGTGGCAGCAAAAGAAATGTATACAGACCACAGTGCCAAGATGGAGTATCTTACTGGTTTGAAGGATTATCTGATCGATAGGGCCTCTGAACTGGAAGGTGTTACAGTCAACAGCTTAAAGGGTGCAGAAGGCGCTCCTCAGATCGTAAGTTTAAGTTTTGAGGGAGTGAGAAGTGAAGTGCTTCTTCATGCACTGGAAGAAAAAGGTATCTATGTTTCTTCCGGTTCAGCATGTTCTTCTAATCATCCGGCCATCAGCGGTACTTTAAAGGCAATTGGAGTGAAGAAGGAATTATTGGATTCCACTTTGAGATTTAGTTTTGGAATGTTTAATAAAAAAGAAGAGATCGACTATGCAGTGGATGTTTTGAAGGAGCTTCTGCCGGTGCTTAGGAGATTTACTATCAAATAGTCGACCGCCTGCGTCAGCAGGCAGTGGAGTACGTCAAGTATAAAGAACAAAAGAAAGGAAGTATTATGCAGTACCAGTCATTTTTGATCAAGTATGCAGAGATTGGCACAAAGGGCAAAAACAGATACATGTTTGAAGATGCCCTGATCCGTCAGATCCGTTATGCCTTAAGCTCTGTAGACGGTGAGTTTGATGTTACAAAGGAATCCGGCCGTATTTATGTAAAGGCTTTAGGAGAGTATGATTATGATGATACCATTGAAGCGTTAAAGCGTGTATTTGGTATCGCAGATATCTGCCCAATGGTGCAGATCGACGATAAGGATTATGAGAACCTGAAAAAGCATGTAGTAGAATACATGGATCAGGTATATCCGGACAAGAATATCACATTTAAGGTAGATGCCAGAAGAGGAGATAAGCAGTATCCTGTAAGTTCTGAGCAGATCAACCGTGATATGGGTGAGGCAATCTTAGATGCTTTCCCAGAGATGAAGGTAGATGTACATCATCCGGATGTTCTCCTTCGTGTGGAGATCCGTCAGAAGGTAAACCTGTTCTCCCTGATGATCCCGGGACCGGGTGGTATGCCTATCGGTACCAATGGTCAGGCAATGCTGCTGCTTTCCGGTGGTATTGACAGCCCGGTTGCAGGTTATATGATCGCAAAGCGAGGTGTTAAGATCGACGCTGTTTATTTCCATGCGCCGCCATACACCAGTGAGAGAGCAAAGCAGAAGGTAGTTGACCTGGCTAATCTGGTAGCACGTTATTCCGGCCCAATCAATCTTCATGTAGTTAATTTTACAGATATCCAGCTTTATATTTATGAGCAGTGCCCGCATGAGGAGCTGACTATCATTATGCGCCGGTATATGATGCGTATTGCACAGGCGATCGCTGAAAAGACTGGTTCCATTGCCCTGATCACAGGCGAGAGTATCGGACAGGTGGCTTCCCAGACTTTACAGTCACTGGCTTCTACTAATGAAGTGTGCACCATGCCTGTTTTCCGTCCGGTTATTGGATTTGACAAGCAGGAGATCGTGGATGTTTCTGAGAAGATCGGTACTTATGAGACTTCCATCCAGCCATATGAGGACTGCTGCACGATTTTCGTAGCAAAGCACCCGGTTACCAAGCCAAATCTTAAGGTGATCAGAAATTCTGAGCGTCATCTGGAAGAAAAGATCGATGAGATGGTGAAGACTGCGTTAGATACAGTGGAAGTTATTGCTTGCCGCGGCGAGGTTTAAGGTTACTGGCTGAAGTATTTGCGAGGGGGTTCTTCATTCTATAAAACATTGTTCGCTGGCCTTCGCTTGCGTCAGTTCGCCTGTGCCGGACTGTATCCGTCACAGACGTACAGCTGCGCTCAGGATGCGTACAATTGTTTTATAGAAAGCGAACCCCTGCAACGTTATTTCTGGTTAAGAAGACCCGCCGGTGGGCGGAAAGCGTTATATAAAAAGAGAGCCGCGTCCATGCGGCTCCCTTCTAACTTTAACATTAAACTCAGTCGATGATGTATGGAGAAAGTGTAGAAAGAATGCTGTCTACGTCATTTTCTGCATGGATGTTCAGATCGATCGGCTTGGAAAGATCCAGGCTGAAGATACCCATGATAGATTTTGCGTCGATGACATATCTGCCGGAAACCAGATCAAAATCAACATCGAACTTAGCTAAATCATTTACGAAAGATTTAACCTTATCAATGGAATTTAATGAAATTCTAACTGTTTTCATAGGAAGCCCCTCCTTGTGTGGTATGTAAATCATTTTTGCAGAATAAAACTGCTTACTTTTAATACTAAAGGTCGGTGGTATAAAAGTCAATAGTGAGATTGTATGAAAAATCAGGAAGAAACGGGAAAAGTTATAATTGTAAATATTTGGAAAAATCAGGAGGTTATATTATGCCAAAAGCAGCCCTTCACAATCTGGGGTGCAAAGTAAATGCTTATGAAACAGAAGCCATGGAGCAGCAGTTAAAGGAAAGAGGTTATGAGATCGTTCCTTTTGATGAGAAGGCGGATGTTTATATTATCAATACATGTTCTGTTACCAATATTGCGGACCGCAAATCAAGACAGATGCTCCATCGTGCAAAGAAGCTGAATCCGGAATCTGTAGTGGTGGCAGCAGGCTGTTATGTGCAGGTGGCATCGGAAGAGTTGAAGAAAGATGCCAGCGTGGATATTGTAATTGGAAACAATAAGAAGGCAGAGCTTGCAGATATTCTGGATGAATATTTAGGCAATGTCCATGAGGAAGAGGAGGCAGAGGTATTTGTAACGGACCTTTCCCATGGCAGTGATTATGAGGCCCTTCATTTAGAGCAGCCTTCTGACCATACAAGAGCTTTTATCAAGGTCCAGGATGGCTGTAATCAGTTCTGCAGCTATTGCATCATCCCTTATGCCAGAGGCAGGGTGCGCAGCAGAAGCCGTGAAGATGTAGTGAAAGAGATCACAGGACTGGTGGCACAGGGATATAAAGAAGCGGTTCTTACAGGAATTCATTTAAGCTCTTATGGAATTGAGCATATGGAAGGAAATCCTGTAAGCCAGGGTGACTGGAACCACAGGGAGTTACTGGCTCTGATCCGTGAAGTCCATGAGATTGAAGGCCTGGAGCGCATCCGCCTGGGATCACTGGAGCCGCGTATTATTACAGAAGAGTTTGCTAAAAGTCTGGCAGAGCTTCCTAAGTTCTGTCCTCATTTCCACCTGTCTTTACAGAGCGGCTGTGACAGCGTTTTAAAACGGATGAACCGTCATTATACCACAGAAGATTATTTAAGACGGTGTGAGATCCTGCGTAAATATTTTAAGCGCCCGGCTATTACTACGGATGTGATCGTAGGCTTTCCGGGAGAGACAGAGGAAGAGTTTGATATTACGGAAAAGTATCTGGAAAAAGTGCATTTTTATGAGATGCATGTGTTTAAATATTCCAGAAGAGCCGGTACAAAGGCAGCAGCCATGCCGGATCAGATCCCGGAACAGATCAAGGGAGTCCGTTCTGACCGCTTATTAGCTTTGGAACAGAAGATGTCAGAGGAGTTCAGAAAAGGATTTATTGGTGAGAAGGTTTCTGTTCTTTTTGAGGAAATGATAACAGTAGATGGAAAAGAGTATCTGGTGGGACATACGCCAGAGTATGTGAAAGCAGCTCTTCCTAAGGAAGAATGTGAGAAGATGCATACTGCTTTCGGTGTTATTTTAGAGGCAGAAGCAAAAGATCTTCTGACTTCCGATATACTTCTGTTAAAAAATACTATTGCCGAATAGAAAAATATAGAGTAGAATATATAAGAATACGTAAAGGACGTGATGATATGGGCAATATAAAAGAAACACAGTATTTTCAGGCTGTTCAGGACAAAAAGGTAGAAGTAAGCGATGTACTGGAGCAGGTGTATATTGCCTTGACAGAAAAAGGATATAACCCTGTAAATCAGATCGTAGGTTATATTATGTCTGGGGATCCTACCTATATTACCAGCCACAAGGGAGCCAGAAGCCTTATTATGAAGGTGGAAAGAGATGAGATCCTGGAAGAACTGATGGCGGTATATATTGACGCCCGTTTAAAATAGGGCAGCCGGGAAAATAGGGTCAGGGAGTGGGATGCTCTCTGGTTTAACGTCCATTAAAGTCTCTGTTTAGGGACTTTTTATGGGCGTTGATTTTTTTCTGTAATGATGATCACAAACGCAGTTTTTGTGTTTGTTGGTGTACTGTATTGTTGAGTAAGCTGTTTGGAGAAATATCAATAATGCGGTACACTAGTTTTAGTGTGCGCGGAGGAATTGAATATGAGGATCATGGGGCTTGATTATGGCTCAAAAACAGTAGGGGTAGCAGTGTGCGATCCCCTGGGAATTACTGCACAGGCAGTAGAGACCATTACCAGAAAGGATGAAAACAAGCTGCGTCAGACCCTTGCCAGGATCGAAGCACTGGCGAAAGAGTATGGGGTAGAAAAGTTCGTTCTTGGTTATCCTAAAAATATGAATAATACAGTGGGAGACCGTGCACAGAAGTCAGAAGAACTGAAAGCGGCTTTAGAGCGTAGAACAGGGCTTCCTGTGGAGCTGTGGGACGAACGTCTTACAACTGTAGCAGCAGAGCGTGTCCTTATGGAAAGCGGTGTCCGCCGTGAACACAGAAAAGAGTCGGTAGACCAGATCGCAGCAGCAATGATCCTTCAGGGATATTTAGATCATCTGTCCATGACGAAAAAAGAAGACGGAGAGAACAATGGATAAGCCAATGAATGAAAGAGAAGACTGCATTACGATGATAACAGATTCAGGAGAATCTGTAGATTTTTACGTATTGGAAGAAACAAGGATCCATGGAAAAGATTATCTGCTGGTAACGGATGCGCCAGAGGATGAGGATGGAGAATGTTATATTTTAAAGGATGTATCCGGTGAAAATGACAGTGAAGCTTTATTTGAGTTCGTGGAAGATGACAGGGAACTGGATGGAGTTATGGGCATTTTTGAAGAGTTATTAAAGGATGCAGACGTGGAATTAGAGAAATAATGTAGGAGGAATCAGCTTGAGTTTAGAAGAGAACGTGAATGAAAATGTAAAACCTGAGATCAGTGCAGAAAAAAAAGAAGAAAATGGTAACGGCGAAAATCGTGAAGAAGGGGCAAAACCAGCCAGAAGACCACAGTACAGAAGACCGAGACGTGGGCAAAGAGCGCCAAAAGCTGTAAAAGTGGAAGAAAAAGAAGGAACAGAAAACGCAGGAGCTGCAGAGCCGAAAACAGAAGAAAGACGTAAACCTGCTCAGGCAAGAGGAAGACAGCAGGGAAACAGAAGGTCCCTTCCGGCTGTAAAAGAAGCAGGAGAGAGAAAAGCACCTGTAAGAAAACCTTCCAGAAACAACCAGAAAGAAGCAAAGAGTAAATTAAAGATCATACCTTTAGGCGGTTTAGAGCAGATCGGTATGAACATTACCGCATTTGAATATGAAGATTCCATTATTGTTGTAGACTGCGGTCTTGCATTCCCGGGAGATGATATGTTAGGTATTGACCTGGTGATCCCGGATGTATCTTATTTAAAGCAGAATATTGATAAGGTAAAGGGTTTTGTGATCACTCATGGACATGAGGACCATATTGGCGCACTGCCATATATTTTACAGCAGGTGAATGTGCCGATCTATGGTACAAAGCTGACCATTGCCTTAATTGAACATAAATTAAAAGAGCATAACCTGTTAAAGAATACGAAGCGTAAGGTAATGAAGCATGGACAGTCTGTTAATCTGGGATGCTTCCGCGTAGAATTTATTAAGACCAATCACAGTATCCAGGACGCTTCCGCCCTTGCAATCTTCTCACCGGTTGGTATTGTTCTTCATACAGGTGACTTTAAGATCGACTACACACCTGTTTTTGGTGATCCTATTGATCTGCAGCGTTTTGCAGAGCTGGGTAAAAAAGGTGTTCTTGCTATGCTGGCAGACAGTACCAATGCTACCAGACCTGGATTTACCATGTCTGAGCGCAGCGTAGGAAAGACCTTTGATACTATTTTTGCGGAACATACCAATCGCCGTATTATCGTAGCTACTTTTGCGTCTAACGTAGACCGTGTACAGCAGGTAGTAAATACTGCTTATAAATATGGCCGTAAGGTAGTAGTAGAAGGCCGCAGTATGGTGACGATCATAGATATTGCCAGTGAGTTAGGTTATATCAATATCCCGGAAGGCACTCTGATCGATATTGACCAGTTAAAGAATTATCCGCCGGAGTCTACTGTGCTGATCACTACAGGAAGCCAGGGCGAATCCATGGCTGCCCTGTCACGTATGGCAGCAAGCATCCACAAGAAGGTATCCATCGTACCTGGTGATGTGGTAGTATTAAGTTCTACTCCGATCCCTGGAAATGAGAAGGCAGTAGCAAATGTGATCAATGAGCTTTCTGCAAAGGGTGCAAAGGTGATCTGCCAGGATACCCATGTTTCCGGACATGCATGTCAGGAAGACTTAAAGCTGATCTATTCCCTGGTACATCCGAAATTTGCCATCCCGGTACATGGTGAGTTCCGCCACAGAATGGCGCAGAAGGAACTGGCTGAGTACATGGGTGTTCAGAAGGGGAATGCATTACTGGTAAATTCCGGTGATGTGGTATCTTTGGATGAAGACAGCTGTCAGGTAACCGATCATGTAGCCTGCGGCGCCATCCTGGTTGACGGACTTGGGGTTGGCGATGTAGGAAATATCGTATTAAGAGACAGACAGAACCTGGCTCAGAATGGTATCATCGTTGTAGTACTGACACTGGAGAAACATTCCAACCAGCTGCTTTCCGGTCCGGATATCGTATCCAGAGGCTTTGTATATGTAAGAGAGTCTGAGGATTTATTAGAGGAAGCTCACAATGTGGTTGCAGATGCAGTAGCAGACTGCTTAGACCGCCATGTAAGCGACTGGGGCAAGATCAAGAACATTATTAAAGACAGCTTAAGCGATTTCTTATGGAAGCGTATGAAGAGAAATCCTATGATCTTACCGATCATTATGGAAGTGTAAGAAGGAGGCGAAGAAGCATGAGCAGCCGTACAAGAGAGATCAACAAAATAACCATGGCGATCATCCGTATTTCGGTAAAGCTGATGCTTCTTGCTCTTTTGATCCTTCTTTTATATGAAGCAGTGATCCGGGGGTATGCTTTTGGCCATGCGGTGTTTTATGCAGAGGCAGTGGAAGCAGCTCCGGGTCATGATATTACTGTAGTGGTAAAAGACGGGGAAGATGTGTCACAGGCAGCTGATGAGCTGGAGAAAAAGGGTCTGATCAAAAATATCTATGCCTTTTTATTCCAGAGTCGTTTTTATGATTATGATAAGATATACCCGGGAACCTATACGTTCAATACTTCCATGACTTCCAAGGAGATCCTTCAAAAACTGAGCGAAAAGCCGGAAAATGAAGAGGACGAAAAATCCGGGGATAAATCAGGGAGCACAAAAACAACACAAAAGAGCGCAGATCAGAGTACTGAAAAATCAGAAAGTGATCAGCAAAAACGTCAGTCAGACCTTCAGACAGAAGAAGCAAATGCAGCAGATCCTGCAAAGAGCACCCTTTCATCGGGAGAAGCCCAGGCAGATGCGCATTCCTATTCTGGTGAAGATGAGGAAGAAGGCGGCTGGATCGAAGATGTGACAGAGGACGGACAAAATGATCGTAGATAACAGGATTACAGAATATCTTCATTCCCTGGAAACAAGCAGGGGAGAACTTCTGGATACAATTGAAAAAAAGGCGATTGAAGACGGAGTTCCTATTATCCGCAGTGAGACAGCCGCCCTGCTTAGAAGCCTGACAGCAGCATTAAGACCGGAAAATATTCTGGAGATCGGAACGGCTGTAGGTTATTCTGCGTTACAGATGTGTCAGGTGATGCCGGCAAACTGCCATATCACTACCATTGAAAAATACGAAAAACGTATTCCTGAGGCGAAAGAAAATTTTAGAAAAGCCGGGGAAGAAAGCCGCATTACCTTTTTAGAGGGAGATGCGGATATGTGGCTGAAAGAATTAAAAGGAAAACAGTTTGATCTGGTATTTATGGATGCAGCGAAAGGACAGTATTTAAACTGGCTGCCTCTGCTGTTAGACCTGATGCCTGTAGGAGCCGTGCTTATTTCCGATAATGTGCTCCAGGATGGGGATGTAGTCCAGTCCCGTTTTGCAGTGCAGCGCAGGAACCGTACCATCCACAGCAGGATGCGTGAGTATCTGTATGAATTAAAGCATATGGAAGAATTTGAAACAGCGGTGATCCCTATAGGAGATGGAGTGACCATCAGTACCAGGATCAGATAGGAGAAGATAGATAAATGAGAAAGACAGAGTTATTAATACCGGCAGGCAGTCTGGATGTATTAAAAACAGCCGTTATTTACGGTGCGGATGCCGAGATCGGAAGAGCACACGTCTGAACTCCAGTCACATCACG
>ENA-OVFU01001234-OVFU01001234.1-human-gut-metagenome-genome-assembly--contig:-NODE-1234-length-12153-cov-20.953794_pt1 | contig 12153 bp, 13 predicted proteins | sample MGYA00237764_ERZ505407 | MGnify/ENA primary metagenome ERZ505407 (study PRJEB26158, sample SAMN06016366) | human gut metagenome | biome: human gut; feature: ankylosing spondylitis patient; material...
GGGCTCATAACCCGAAGGTCGTTGGTTCAAATCCGGCCCCCGCAACCACCAAGCAGGTTGAATTTTTTAAATTCAACCTGTTTTTTTGTGTTCACATCAAAGTGGGAAGCGCCGCCGCTGCTGTGCATGGTACGGCTTGAACAGTGTAGCCCGCTGCGGGCAGCGCAGCCGAAGTCAGTATGTGTTTGTCATGCTTTTATCATACTGCTTTTGCTTTGGAAGCGTTAGAAGATCTTCAAGGTGAAAACGGTCATTTTTGCGATTTTGCGCGATTGTGTCTGCACCGCATCCGGAGGATATCGTGCTTGTTGCCCGGCAAAAAGAATAAAACTTTCCCATTTTATAATAAGAACGTTCTGGCAAAGACCGTCTTTTTCTGTTATACTCTAGCCAATGAATACAGCTGTAACAGGAGGATGTTATGGAAAAGAATGTACTGAACACCGATCTCACCGGCAAGGTGGCTGTCGTCACCGGCGCAAGCGGCACACTGCTGCCCACGCAGGGGGGCTGGCGTTCGAGTTCCTAATTCTCCACCACAAAAAATCCTCAGACATTCGTCTGGGGATTTTTTGTTTGGTGGTGGTACAGGACTCGAACTATTTCTCCGCGGATACAGGCAAAAAACGAACAAAGGCAGGGTACCACCATGAGGGTGGTATCCTGCCTTTTGAATCTTTGTGTGGAAAACCTGCTTACAGCAGCGGGATGCCTGCCTTGGCGCAGGCTTCGCGGGTGGCTGCGTCCCAGACGCTGGCCTGCACTTCGCCAATGTGGGCGCTGCCCAGCAGCAGCATGCACAGGCGGCTCTGGCCGATGCCGCCGCCGATGGAGTAAGGCAGCTCACCGTTCAGTACGGCCTTGTGGAAGGGCAGGGCGCGGCGGTCGTCGCAGCCAGCCATGGTCAGCTGCTTGTCCATGCTTTCAGGGCTGACGCGGATGCCCATGCTGCTCAGCTCATAGCTGCACTGCAGCGGGTCGTTCCAGAACAGCAGATCGCCGTTCAGATCCCAGTCGTCATAGTCGGGGGCACGGCCATCATGGGGCTTACCGCTCTTCAGCGGAGCGCCGATCTTCATCAGGAAGGTGGTGCCGTGCTCCTTCACAAAGGCGTTCTCACGCTCCTTCGGGGTCAGGTCCGGGTACTGGTCCTCCAGCTCCTGCGTGGTGATGAAGGTGACGTTGGGGCTGTGCAGCGGCAGCTCCTGCAGCTGGGGGAACATGGCGTGCAGGTTCATCTCGGTGGCGCAGACAGCGGACACGATGGAGCGCACCACACTCTTGAGGTAAGCCTCGTTGCGGTCTTCCAGACGGATCACCTTTTCCCAGTCCCACTGGTCCACATAGATCGAGTGCAGGTTGTCCAGATCTTCGTCGCGGCGGATCGCGTTCATATCGCAGTACAGGCCCTTGCCCACACGGAAATCGTAGTCCTTCAGGGCCTTGCGCTTCCACTTTGCCAGTGACTGCACCACCTGTGCCTCAATGCCGCTTTCCTTGATATCAAAGGTGACCTTGCGCTCGACACCGTTCAGGTCGTCGTTCAGACCGGTGGATGCTTCCAGAAACAGCGGAGCAGACACGCGGTACAGGTTCAGTGTGGCGCACAGGGTGTCGGCAAACAGACGCTTGACCGTACCAATGGCGCGCTGCGTGTCGTACAGGTTCAGCGCGGGCGTATAGTTTGCCGGGATGATGGTTTTGCTCATAACAAAATACCCCTCTTCTGTTGGATTCTGGCCCTGATTTCCCAGTACAGGGCACGGCTTTTGAACCGAAAAATACTGGTTTCATTATGGCATATTTTTTTAAGAAAGTAAAGTGAGAAGGCAAAAAAAGAGACCGCCGGTAAGGCAGTCCCATTTCCGCAGTGAGAAGGGCGGCTTTGCATCAGCCGAAAAGCCCCTTCAGCAGGATCAGCAGCACTTTTACAAAATCGCCGGTGCCCAGCAGCTTATACAGAGAGATCAGAGTAGATAACATGAATGTTTTGCTCCTTTTTTGCAATTTCGGGCCAAAATGCCCGGCATGCATGGAATACGGCTGGGCAGAACAGCAGATTGCAGGAAAAAATTGGGAGAAAACAAAACGGCACCCGTGCCGCTGCAAAAGCAGTACGGGTGCCGGAAGATCAATTGGTTTTCAACAGCTTCAGCGCTTTACGTTGAAAGCTGCCATGCCGGGGTAAACGGCGCTGCCGCCCAGCTGCTCCTCAATGCGCAGCAGCTGGTTGTACTTTGCAACACGCTCGGTACGGCTGGGAGCACCGGTCTTGATCTGACAGGTGTTCAGCGCCACGGCCAGATCGGCAATGGTGGTGTCCTCGGTCTCGCCGGAGCGGTGAGAGCTGATGGCGGTGTAACCGGCCTTGTGAGCCATCTTGATGGCTTCCAGCGTCTCGGAAACAGAACCGATCTGGTTCAGTTTGATCAGGATCGCGTTGCCTGCACCCAGCCCGATGCCCTTGGCCAGACGCTCGGTGTTGGTCACAAAGAGGTCGTCGCCCACCAGCTGGACCTTGCCGCCCAGCTCGCGGGTCATCTTCTGCCAGCCTTCCCAGTCCTCTTCATCCAGGCCGTCCTCGATGGAGATGATGGGGTACTTTTCCACCAGACTCTTCCAGTGTGCGATCAGCTCGCTGGAGGTGAACTCGGTGCCGGCCTTGGGCAGCTTGTAGAATCCCTTGCCCTTGGGGCTCTTCCACTCGGAGGACGCGGCATCCATAGCCAGCATGAAGTCCTTGCCGGGCACGTAACCGGCCTTTTCGATGGCGGCCAGAATGGTCTCAATGGTCTCCTCGTCGCTGGACAGGTTGGGGGCAAAGCCGCCCTCATCGCCCACGGAGGTAGCCAGCCCCTTGGCCTTCAGGATGGAAGCCAGGGCATGGAACACCTCAGCGCACCAGCGCAAAGCCTCCTTGAAGGAAGGTGCGCCCACGGGCATGATCATGAACTCCTGCGTATCCACCGTGTTGGTGGCGTGTGCGCCGCCGTTCAGAATGTTCATCATGGGCACGGGCAGGCGGTTGCCGTTCACACCGCCCAGAAAGCGGTACAGCGGCATATCCAGAGAAGCAGCGGCTGCACGGCAGGCGGCAATGGACACGGCCAGAATGGCGTTTGCGCCCAGATTGGATTTATCTTTGGTGCCGTCGGCCTTGATCATGGCAGCGTCGATGGCGTAGATGTCGGAGGCATCCATGCCCACAACAGCATCAGCAATGACGGTGTTGATGTTCTCAACAGCCTTGGTCACGCCCTTGCCCAGATAGCGGCCCTTGTCGCCGTCCCGCAGCTCCAGAGCTTCAAACTCACCAGTGGATGCGCCGGAAGGTGCGCAGCCGCGTGCCACAGTGCCGTCGGCCAGAGTGATCTCCGCTTCCACGGTGGGGTTGCCGCGGGAGTCCAGGATCTCGCGGCCTACAACAGATTCAATTTCCAGATCGTTCATCTCGAAAACCTCCTGAATATCATTTCCTTCCCTGTGCTGCCCGGGGCGGGCAGACGGGTGACGGCCAATTATGATAGTTGTGTCTAACTAACCAATAGTATCCTACCACGCTTTCCGGCCCGGTGCAAGAGCCGATGCGCATGTTTGTGGATGTAAACTTTTTAAGGGGCAAAAAACGGCAGCCGATGGGGCAGAACATTCCGGCAAAGCAGGAAACAGCTGGTCTTTACAGTCTGCCCACTGGCAGCAGCGGGGATGCGTCATGCCTATCATATTAATTTCATATGGCAGATATACTAAAATTTTTCTTTACTTTTTGTCAGGATGACTCTATACTGTTTTTGGTTCTAATATGTTTCTTTATGGTAGATAGAGGAGGATTTTCTATATGAATAAGGATCTGACGGTCGGCAAGCCGTCACAGGTTTTGTGGCAGTTCTGCCTGCCCATGTTCGGCAGCATCATCTTCCAGCAGCTGTACAACATTGCCGACAGCCTTGTTGCAGGCAAGTTCATCGGCGAGAATGCACTGGCTGCTGTGGGCAACAGCTACGAGATCACCTTGATCTTCATTGCATTTGCCTTTGGCTGCAACATTGGCTGCTCGGTCATCGTGTCCCGCTACTTTGGCGCAAAGGACTACGATGAGATGAAGACTTCGGTCTACACTTCCCTGATCGGCTCTGCCGTGCTGTGCGCCGTGCTGATGCTGATTGGCCTTGTGGGCTGCCACAGCCTGCTGGAGCTCATCAACACCCCGGAGGAGATCCTTGCGGATTCTTCGCTGTATCTGGATATCTACGTGCTGGGCCTGCCCTTCATGTTCTTCTACAACATCGCCACCGGCATCTTCTCCGCTCTGGGCGACAGCAAAACGCCCTTTTATTTTCTGGCAGTCTCGTCCCTGTCCAACATCGGCGTGGACATCCTGTTCGTGGCCGGTCTCAAGATGGGCGTAGCCGGTGTGGCATGGGCCACCTTCCTGTGCCAGGGTGTGAGCTGCGTGCTGGCCATGGTGGTGGTGTTCCGCCGCATCAGCGCCTTCAAATCCAAGAACAAGGTCGTGCTGTTCTCCTGGAACATGCTGGGCAAGGTGGCCGTGGTGGCCATCCCCAGCATCCTGCAGCAGAGCTTCGTCTCTGTGGGCAACATCATCCTGCAGAGCGTCATCAACACCTTTGGTGCCAGCGTTATTGCAGGCTACTCTGCAGCCGTCAAGCTGAACAACATGGTCATCACTTCCTTTACCACGCTGGGCAACGGCATCTCCAACTACACCTCCCAGAACATGGGCGCGGGCAAGATGGACCGTGTGCACAAGGGCTTTGGCGCAGGCCGCAATCTGGTGTGGATCATCTGCGTGCCCATCGTGCTCCTGTACTTCTTCTTCGGCCGCTTCCTGCTGCTGCTGTTCATGAATGACCCGCAGGGTCCGGCCATCGACACCGGTATGCTGTTCCTGCGCATCCTGTCTCCCTTCTATTTTGTGGTGTCGCTCAAGCTGGTCACTGACGGCATCCTGCGCGGCTGCGGCATGATGGTGCGCTTTATGATCGCCACCTTCTCCGACCTAATCCTGCGCGTGGGCATCGCCATTGTGCTGAGCAGCACTGCTCTGGGCAGCACGGGCATCTGGATGGCATGGCCCGTGGGCTGGTGCATCGGCACCGGCCTGTCGCTGGTGTTCTACTTCGCCGCCATCCGCAAGGTCCTTGCAGAGTCTCCGGCCAAAGCGGAAGCAGAGGGCAAAGCTGCCGAGGCACGTGCAGAGGCCGAGTTCGCCGCAGATGCTGAAATGGAGACCCTGTAACCCTTTTGCAACTTGTGAATTGTGTTCACCTGACACACAAACAAAATGAAACAATTGAAATAGTGCACAAAACAGACCCATTGCTTTTGGCTATTTTGGCGACAAAGTCCACAAAATGCCCCTGAAAGTATGGACGGTTTGTGAATTGCGGATTTTGGCTCACAGGTCTATAATATTGATAACGAAGCAAGGTCGCTTTGAGGGAAAGAGGGCCTTGCTTCCGTTTTTATACTGAAGCACGAATGCTCCTAAGGAGGATATTCACTATGAAAAAGATGATTTCTCGTCGTAATTTCCTGGCCGCTGCAGGTGTTGTTGCTGCAGCCGGCGTTCTGACTGCATGCGGCGGTTCTTCCAACAGCACTGCTGCTTCCGCCTCTACCGCAGCTTCTGGTGCCGCTGCTTCCGGCGACACCATCAAGGTGGGCGTTCTTGGACCTCTGACCGGTGATGTTTCCGTTTACGGTCAGGCCGTTGTCAACGGCGCTACCCTGTACCTGAAGCAGGTCAACGAAAAGGGCGGCATCAACGGCAAGCAGCTGGAGATCATCGCCATGGATGAGCAGGGCGATGCAACTCAGGCTGTTACCTGCTTCACCAAGATGTGCGATCAGGGCATCACCGCTCTGGTGGGCGACGTTACCACCACCCCGACTCTGGCACTTGCTGCCGAGAGCGCAGACTACAACATGCCCATGGTCACCGCTTCCGCTACCGCTGAGGCTGTCACCTACGATGCCGAGACAGACACCGTGAACGAGAATGTGTTCCGCGCAACCTTCACCGACCCGTTCCAGGGCATCAAGATGGCTGACTACGCTTACCAGCGGTTGGGCTACACCAAGGCAGCCGTCATCTTCCAGAAGGGCGCTGACTACAACGAGGGTCTGGCAGAGAACTTCGTCAACGAGTTCGAGAGCCTGGGCGGCACCATCGTCGATCAGGAGACCTACTCTGAGGGCGATGTGGACTACAAGACCCAGCTGACCACCATTCTGGGCAAGGCTCCCGAAGTGGTGTTCTGCCCCAACTACTATCAGGAAGTCGGTCAGATCCTGGCTCAGGCTGAGAGCATCGGTCTGGCAGTTCCCTTCCTGGGCGGCGACGGCTGGGATGGTCTGGAAGGCTACGCAACTGCCGACCAGCTGAAGGATGCCTACTTCTGCGCAAACTACGCAAAGGGCTCCAACCCCGACTTTGAGGATGCCTACAAGGCTGAGTACGGTGAGGAGTACCCCAACGGCTTCGCTCCTCTGGGCTACGATGCTGCCATGACCGTTGTCTACGGCATTCAGGCTGCTGAGGATGTCGGCCTGGCTGCCGGTGATGACGACTATAAGCAGGCCGTCATCGATGCCATCGCAGGCGGCACCATTGACGGCATCACCGGCACCTTCACCTTTGATGAGCACCACAACCCCGTCAAGCAGACCGCTATCCTGTGCTTCGACGGTGCAACCCCCGTTCTGAAGGAAATGTTCTGATCTGCTTTGATCCTGCGCACCGGTGTGCGGCATGAAGGCAGTACTCAGAAATAAATGACCCATTGCGGAGACCGCCGGAACAGGTTTTGCTCGGCTGTCTCCGCTTTTTTGGTAAAAAAGTGTATCCCAAAAGGCGGGTCCTCCGCCGCAAAGAAAGGAAGTATCAGTCCATGACAGTGTTTTTTAGCCAACTGATCAACGGCTTGTCCCTTGGCAGCATCTATGCACTGATCGCACTGGGTTACAGCATGGTGTACGGCATCATCCTGCTGCTGAACTTTGCCCATGGCGATGTCATTATGGTTGGTGCGTACATGTCCTGGTTCGTGATGAATCAGCTGGGCCTTGGCCCGGTCACTGCTGTGTGCGCCACCATCATCACCTGCACGCTGCTGGGCGTTGTGATCGAGAAGATCGCCTACACCCCGCTGCGCAACGCACCCCGTATCTCCCTGTTGATTACGGCAATCGGCGTGTCCTTCTTCCTGGAGTACACTGCAGAGCTGATCCTTGGTTCCGGTGCAAAGGTCATTCCGGCCTACTACACCAACCAGACCTTCCGCATCGGCTCTGTGCCGCTGGGCCTCACCTCTGTCATCACCCTGCTGGTCACGGTGCTGTCCATGCTGGCGCTCACCTTCCTTGTGCAGAAGACCAAGCTCGGCAAGGCCATGCGTGCCGTGTCTGAGGATATGGACGCTGCCCGTCTGATGGGCATTAACGTCAACAGCACCATTTCCTTTACCTTTGCGGTGGGTTCCGCTCTGGCCGGTATCGGCTCGGTGCTGTACTGCTGCAGCTACCCGCAGGCGACCCCCACCATGGGCTCCATGCTGGGCCTGAAGGCCTTCGTTGCAGCCGTTCTGGGCGGCATCGGCTCCATTCCCGGTGCCATGATCGGCGGCATCGCCATCGGCCTGTGCGAGTGCTTTGTTTCCGCCATCGGCCTTTCCGCATGGAAGGATGCCGTCACGTTTGCGATCCTGATCATCGTGCTGCTGGTCAAGCCCACCGGCTTCCTTGGCCGCAAGGTTCAGGAAAAGGTGTAAGGAGGGCATGAAGATGAATACCAAACGCAAAACGCTCAAAATGCCCGTGTGCTACCTGATGAACGCCGTGCTGGTGGCTCTGCTGTTCGTGGGCCTGTCCTTCCTCACCCAGAACGTGCTGTCCACCTACCAGAACAAGGTGCTTCTCACCGTGGGCATCAACATCATTCTGGCTGTCTCGCTGAACGTTGCCACCGGTTATCTGGGCCAGCTGCCGCTGGGCCACGCCGGTTTCATGGCCGTGGGTGCTTACACCTGCGCCCTCTTCACCAAGTACAGCCCTCTGCCCGATGGCGTTTCCTTTGCCATCGGCCTTGCACTGGGCGCTGTGATGGCCGGCCTGTTCGGCGTCCTCATCGGCGTCCCGGCCCTCCGTCTGACCGGTGACTATCTGGCTATCCTGACCCTGGGCTTCGGTGAGATCATCCGCATCACCCTGAACAACATCGACGATGTGCTGGGCTACAGCCTGTTCTACGGCTCCAAGGGCCTCAAGAACATCCCCAAGTACTCCAACTTCGCCAATGTCTTCCTCTGTGTGGTCATCACCTGCTTCCTCATCCATGCCATGATGAAGAGCCGCCATGGCCGCGCCGTCCTCGCCATCCGTGACAACGAGATCGCTGCCGAGAGCTGCGGCATCCAGACTACTTATTATAAGGTCATGGCCTTCGCTTTCTCTGCTGCCTTTGCCGGTCTGGCCGGTGGTCTGTACGCCTGCTACATCGGCGTTCTGAATCCCTCCACCTTCGGCTTCATGAAGTCCATCGAGATCCTGGTCATGGTGGTTCTGGGCGGCATGGGCTCCATGCTGGGCTCCATCCTCTCCGCTACCGTCCTGACCATCCTGCCCGAGGCTACCCGCAGCTTCGACAGCTACCGCATGGTCATCTACTCGCTGGTGCTCATCCTGATGATGATCTTCCGTCCGGGCGGACTGCTGGGCAGCTACGATTTCTCCATGAGCCGCATCGTGGAAAAGGTCATGAACGGCGAGCTGTTCCACAAGAAGAATGCTGACAAGGAGGGCGCAGACCATGAGTGAGTTCCAGACGAAGTTACACAGCGTCCCTTCCGGCGGCTTCCTGACCGACCGCGACAAGGATAAAAAGCCCATCCTCGACGTCCGTGAACTGGGCATCGACTTCGGCGGCCTGACCGCCGTGGACAGCTTCAACCTGATGATCGGCCGCAACGAGATCACCGGCCTCATCGGCCCCAACGGCGCCGGTAAGACCACCGTCTTCAACCTGCTGACCAACGTCTACCAGCCCACCCGCGGCTCCATCCTCATCGATGGGATGCCCACCGCCGGCAAAAAGACCTATCAGGTCAACCGGATGGGCGTGGCCCGTACGTTCCAGAATATCCGCCTGTTCAAGGACCTGTCCGTCATCGACAACATCAAGGTGGGCCTCCACGAGTCCATGAAGTACAATCTGGGCTCCTCTCTCATCCGCCTGCCCAACTACTGGAAGGAAGAGAAGCGCTGCACCGAACGTGCTTTCGAGCTGCTGGACATCTTCCACATGGCCGACCTCGCCGATGCACAGGCCGGCAGCCTGCCCTACGGCGCACAGCGCCGTCTGGAGATCATGCGCGCGCTGGCTACCAGCCCGAAGCTGCTGCTTCTGGACGAGCCGGCCGCTGGCATGAACCCCTCCGAGACCGCAGAGCTGACGGAGACCATCCGCCGCATCCGCGACGAGTTCAACATCGCCGTCCTCCTCATCGAGCATGATATGAGCCTTGTCATGGGCATCTGCGAGGGCATCGCCGTGCTGAACTTTGGCCGCATCATCGCCAAGGGTACGCCGGACGAGATCCGCAACAATCCCCAGGTCATCGAAGCCTACCTGGGCAAGAAGGAGGGCTGAACGATGGCACAGACTTTGCTGAAAGTTGATAATATCAACGTCTTTTATGGCAACATCCACGCAGTCAAGGATGTCTCCTTCGAGGTGAACGAGGGCGAGATCGTCACCCTCATCGGTGCCAACGGTGCCGGTAAGTCCACCACCCTGAAGACCATCTCCGGCCTGCTCCACCCGAAGACCGGCGACGTCCTCTACAAGGGCAAGAGCATCAAGGGCGTCCGCGCTCATAAAATCGTCGAGGCCGGTCTGGCACAGGTGCCGGAAGGCCGTCATGTCTTCCTGCACATGACCGTGGAGGAGAATCTGGACATGGGCGCTTATACCCAGCCTGCTTCCACCATCGCTCCCAACAAGGAAAAGGTCTTTGAGCTGTTCCCCCGCCTGAAGGAGCGCCGCAAGCAGCTGGCCGGCACCATGTCCGGCGGCGAGCAGCAGATGCTGGCCATGGGACGTGCTCTGATGAGCAACGCCTCCATGCTGATGCTGGACGAGCCCTCCATGGGTCTGTCGCCCCTGCTGGTGCAGGAGATCTTCGACATCATCCAGAACATCCACAAAGAGGGCATGACCATCCTGCTGGTCGAGCAGAATGCACAGATGGCCCTTTCCGTGGCAGACCGCGCCTACGTCCTCGAGACGGGCCGCGTGGTCATGGATGGCACCGGTGCTGAGCTGCTGACCAACGAGCGTGTCCGCAGCGCATATCTGGGCGGTTAAATCACAAAAAGTAAAAGAGGCGTGACCGCAAGGTCACGCCTTTTTTGTTGTGGAAAATCATTGGATGATGGATTTGTAGTAGTTCCCGAAATCGGCAAGGGCATCAATGATGGGAAGCATCTCTCTGCCGAGGCTGGTCAGGCCATACTCCACGCGAGGGGGCGTTTCGTGATAGTCGTGTCGGTAGGCGAGCCCGTCGTCGATCATCTGCCGTAAGCTGTCCGTCAAAACTTTCTGAGAGATTCCCTCCAGATCTCTTTGCAGTTCGTTGAACCGCCATGGGCGGGTCTTGAGATTGCGCAGGATCAGCAGCTTCCACTTGCCGCCGATGAGGGAGACTGCAGTGGCCACGGGGCAGGCGGGCAGTTCTTCTTTTGTTTTCATGGCATCACACCTCCGAGAACATCATAACATATTCTTTTTAATATGTACAGTTATAAAAAGGTGCGTACTTGTTTTAGAGTGTGCTCCGGCTTAAACTATACACAGGCGAGCGAGAGCGCCAATATCCTTTGGAGGTAAAAGAGATGGAAAACTATACGAAAACGAATATCGGCAGCGAGGCAAGAGTGGAACTTCACGAAAAATTGGGCCTGACGGGTGCGGAGGTCAGCATCAACCAGCTCCCGGCGGGCGCAGGGGTGCCTTTTGTGCACGCCCACAGGAACAATGAAGAGATCTACGGTATTATTGCAGGGAAGGGCAAAGCCGTTATCGATGGGAAGGAGATCGCTCTGACCGCTGGCGACTGGCTGAAAGTTGCTCCGGCAGCAAAGCGTCAGTTCTCTGCTGCCGCAGATGAGGGCATTACCTATATTTGCATTCAGGTGAAGGAACACTCTCTGGGCGGCTTTACCGCTGAGGATGCCGTTATCTTCTGATAGAAAGAGCCGGAAACGTAAAACCCCCTGTACATTTCTGTACAGGGGGTTTATCGTGCTGGAATTATATCAGCTGGTATACCGTGCGGTCTCCAGCAGTTCCTCGGCCCGCTTGACCTGTTCCGCCGTGGGCGGGACAGCATCGGGCAGGGGATAAGGGATGCCGAGCTTCTGCCACTTGAAGAGGCCCAGCGTGTGGTAGGGCAAGACCTCCACCCGCTGCACCGTCTTGAGAGACGAGATGAACTCTGCGGTCTTCCGCAGGCCGTCTTCGTCGTCCGTCAGGCCGGGGACGAGGACATGGCGTATCCAGAGCGGTACGCCGAGGTCGGAGATGTGGCGCGCCATCGCAAGGATGTTCGCGTTGTCCTTGCCGGTGAGCCTGCGGTGCTTCTCCGGGTCGATCTCCTTCAAATCGAGGATGACGAGGCTGGTGGACTTCATCAGCCGGTCAAAATCGGCCAGATAAGCCGCATCGTCGGGGCGGAAGGGCTGACCGGCGGTGTCCAGAGCCGTATGCACGCCCTTGGAGCGCGCCAGCTCGAAGAACGCCGTCAGGAACTCCATCTGGCGCAGCGGCTCGCCGCCGCTGACCGTGATGCCGCCCTTTTTGCCCCAGTAGTTGCGGTAGCGCCACACCCGCTGGAAGAGCTTGTCCACCGTCCATTCCTCGCCGCCCTCAGCCCAGGTCTCCGGGTTGTGGCAGTATTTGCACCGCAGGGCGCACCCCTGCAAAAAGACGACGAAGCGGACGCCGGGGCCGTCCACAGAGCCGAAAGTCTCCAGCGAGTGGACGTATCCGATGGGGTTACAGAGCTGCATGGCAGGTACGGGAGATGACATCCATCTGCTGCTCGCGGGTCAGGTCGATGAACTTGACGGCGT
>ENA-OVFU01001236-OVFU01001236.1-human-gut-metagenome-genome-assembly--contig:-NODE-1236-length-12137-cov-2.617944_pt1 | contig 12137 bp, 9 predicted proteins | sample MGYA00237764_ERZ505407 | MGnify/ENA primary metagenome ERZ505407 (study PRJEB26158, sample SAMN06016366) | human gut metagenome | biome: human gut; feature: ankylosing spondylitis patient; material...
AAATAGCATATTTTGAGAATAATACAAGCCTTGACAGGTAAATTAATAAAAAATTAATAATTGCTTCATACAATATTCAATTATGAACGGTATTAAAAAGACTTCCTAAAAATTCATTTAAGGTGTCGCAAAACAAAAAAAGATGTGGTATACTAAATTGATAGCATTGGGAAGAAGAAAAAGGAGTGCTTTATGCTGAATGAAGAAAAAATCCAGGCAATGACAGATCTGGCAGTGTTTGAAAAGCATCAGGGCAGAAAGATCTTCCCTGTAAATCAGTTCTTTAAAAGTGATTACGTAGGAGGACAGTTATTCCGCTCTTTTTTTGGATACACCTTTAGTTTTGTGCTGATCCTTCTTATGTGGATCCTTTATAAACTGGATGTGCTCATGAAGGGAGCTGATATTGATCAGCTGATCGGCTGGATCCGCAACTGGGGACTGGCCTATGTGACCGGACTGGGGGGATATCTTCTTATTACATGGAAGATCTATTCCAGACGGTATGATTTTGCATCCAGAAGCCAGACTATGTATATGGCAAGGCTGAAACATCTGGAGCGCAAATTCGGGAAAGACCACGGAAAAGGAAACAGAGGAGGAGCCGCTTTATGACAGTTCTTTTGCTGTGGAAAGAGCACCTGAAAGAAATTTATAATAAATACAGCTATGTGATCCGCTTTGTGGTCCGTCTGCTGTTGATCCTGTGTACGATCTTAAGTATGAATGCCAATATCGGCTATATGGCAAAATTGAAAAATCCGGTCGTTGTAGCGCTGCTGTGCTTTTTTGGAGCCTTGCTTCCGGACAGCGGGGCCGTCTTCCTTATAGGATGTGTGATGGTAGCACATGTGTATGCAGTATCCATGGAAATGGCACTGATCACACTGATGATGATCCTGGTAGTGGCTGTTCTTTATTATGGGTTTAAGCCGGGAGACAGCTGGCTTATGATACTGACACCCCTTGCCTTCTTATTTAAGGTGCCTTATGCGGTTGCTTTTTTAGTAGGGCTGGGAGGCAGTCTTATTTCTGTAATACCTGTAAGCTGCGGAGTCTTTTTATACTATCTTCTTATGTATATACGGCAGAACGCAGGCGTCCTTACAGGAGAGGGCAGCGTAGATATCGTACAGCGTTACAGTCAGATCATCCGGTCCGTATGCTTTAACCAGACAATGATGGTGATGATCGCTGCCTGTGCAGTAGGGATCATGGTGGTATACCTGATCCGCAGGCTGTCTGTAGATTATGCCTGGATCATAGCGATCGTAGCTGGAACAGTAGCACAGCTTTTGGTGATCTTTGTAGGAGATTTTGTTTTCGGGGTATCCGTATCTGCAGGAACGCTGATCTTCGGGCTGCTTGTTTCTGTGATGCTGGCTATGATCTACAATTTCTTTTTCTTTTCTGTAGATTATACCTGTACAGAATATGTGCAGTTTGAAGATGATGATTATTATTACTATGTAAAAGCAGTTCCCAAGATGACCGTGAGCAGTACGGACGTAAAAGTACAGCGTATCAGCACAAGAAAGCGAAGTACAAAAGTGAAAGAACATAAGTAAGTATAAAAGTATATATGACCAAAGGAGGATGATAACAGGTGGAAATCTTAACAGAACTTATGATGAAAGCCTCATCCTGGCTGACGCTATTGCCAAGGATCTCCCTCCGGAATTTGTTTGAGATAGCGATTATCTCATTCCTGGTATATGAGATCCTTTTCTGGATAAAAAATACAAGGGCATGGACCTTACTGAAGGGACTTTTAACGATCATGGTATTTGCCATTGTGGCGGTCCTTTTACGTCTGGATACCATTGTCTGGATCCTTAAAAATATTACAACGATCGCAGTAACGGCATTTCTGGTCGTTTTCCAGCCGGAACTGCGAAAAGCACTGGAACAGTTAGGCAGCCAGAACCTGTTATCCGGTATTCTGGCTCAGGATGACGGAAAGAGCAGTCAGGAATTTAATGACCGCACAGTCAATGAACTGGTACGTGCTACTTTTGAGATGGCAAAGGTGAAAACAGGAGCCTTAATGGTCATTGAAAGAGGAACTTCCTTAAAGGAGATCGAGAGGACCGGTATTGAGATCAGCGGACTGGTCACAAGCCAGCTTCTTATCAATATTTTTGAACACAATACACCTCTTCATGACGGAGCGGTGGTGATCCGCGGAAACCGGGTGGCAGCGGCTACCTGTTACCTGCCTCTTTCTGACAATATGTCTATTAATAAGGCATTGGGAACCAGACACCGTGCAGCAGTAGGTGTCAGCGAGACAACAGACAGCCTTACCATTGTTGTTTCTGAGGAAACAGGACGGGTATCTGTTGCAGAAGGAGGAATGCTCCGCAGTGTTCCAACAGCAGAGGCACTTCGGAATATTCTTTCCGGACTGATGAAAGAAGAGCCGGTTTCTTCCAACCGGTTTAAGATATGGAAGGGAAGGCTGATCAATGGGAAAAAAGCTGACAAATAACTTAAAACTAAAGATACTTTCCGTTTTCCTTGCCTTTTTTGTGTGGCTGGCAGTGACCAACATTTCCAACCCGGACGTAACTGCTACCAAGGAAGTACCTTTGGAGGTGCTGAACGAAGATGTGCTTTCCACAAACGGAAAAACCTATGAACTGATCGACAACCGCACGACAGTGACGGTAGCATACAAAGTGCGTACACTGGATGCAGGAAGTATTTCTGCTTCTGACTTCCGGGCCTATATCGATCTGGCAGATATGTACGAGCCTACAGGAGCAGTTCCTGTTAAGGTAGATGTAAAGAATAATAAAGTAGATGCTGTAACAGCAAAACCTATGGTGATCCGTGTGACTACGGAAGATGTACAGCAGAAAAAGTTTGACCTGACTGCCTATACAGAGGGAAAGACCGAGTCCGGGTACAGAGAGGGAACCGTCAATATCGTGCCCACCAGTATTTATGTAAGCGGACCTGAATCACAGGTAGGACGGATCAGTACCGTTGGTATCACCATTCGTTTAGACGGTGCAAACTCTGATCTTTCCGGTACAGCCCAGATCCAGTGCTTTGATGCGAACCGCAATAAGATCACTCTGGATGATCGTGTGACTTTAAGCCGGTCAGAGGCAGATTACACACTTTCTATCTTAAAAGTAAAGACTCTGGGGCTGAATTTTGAGACAGAGGGAAGAGTTGCAGACGGATACCGTTTTACAGGGATCGAGAGTAATGTAAATTCCGTAGATGTAGTAGGACTTAAGTCTGATCTGGCAGAGATCAATGCCATCAACATTCCTAAGTCAGAGTTAAATATGGACGGTGCTTCTGCAGACAAAGAAGTGATCATTGATTTAAACAAATATCTTCCGGAAAATGTAGAACTGGCAGACTCTAACAGCAAGATCCATGTGACTTTAAAGGTAGAACCTTTAGAGACCAGGACCATTGAGTTAAAAACAAGCAAGATCCGCCAGGTAGGCGCTTCCAGCCGTTACAGTTACCAGTATGACAGAGATGCTATCCGTTTAAGCATCAAGGGCTTACAGGAAGATTTAGACCAGCTGACCGATGATGATTTAGAGGCAGAGGTAGATGTAAGCGATATGGGACCTGGAACCCATCCTGGAACTGTTACATTTGAACTGGGTGCAGCTTATGAACTGGTAAGTCAGGATGATCTTCAGATCATTGTCCATGACAGGGAACCGGGAGATACTGTACCGGCACCTACTCAGGAAGAGACAGGAAGCAGTACAAGGGAGACAACAGCAGCTGAAAGCAGCTCCGGTGCATCCAATCATACAACAGCGGCTGAAACAAGTCATTAATTAAGGGGAAAATAAGAAAAAAGGCAGTTTATATGCTGCGGGAAATCAGGAGAATAAATATGGTAAGTGGAACAACAGTGATCAAGAACCCATCCGGTCTTCATTTAAGACCTGCAGGCATCCTTTGCAAAGAGGCTCTGCTTTATAAATCAAAAATCTCTTTTAAGGTACGCAATGTGACAGCAAATGCAAAAAGTGTGCTCAGTGTGCTTGGAGCATGTGTAAAATGCGGAGAAGAGATCGAATTTAACTGTACCGGCCCTGATGAGGAAAAAGCTCTTGCAGCAATGATCAAAATTGTGGAGGACGGATTAGGGGAGTAAACCATAAATTAATAAGGAGGACACACATATGTTTAAGGGAACAAGTGCTTCTGCCGGTATTGGCATTGGCAAAGCTGTGATCGTAGAAGAAGCAGAATTAGTGATCACAAGAAATGAGGTAGCAGATGCAGAGGCTGAGATCCAGCGCTTTAAGGGGGCTCTGGAAAAGACCATTGCAGCTACACAGAAGATGGCTGACGATCTGGCTTCCCGCGTGGGAGAGAAGGAAGCAGAGATTATGCAGGGACACATGATGCTGTTATCAGATCCCATGCTTACAGGGGAGATTGAAAATAGCGTGAAAAATGACAAGGTAAACTGTGAGTTTGCTATTGAAAATGTGTGCAATATGTATGCAGATATGTTTGCGTCTATGGGAGACGAACTGATGCAGCAGCGCGCTACGGATATGAGGGATATCAAAGTGCGTATGCAGCGTACATTAATGGGTCTGGAGTCTGTAGATGTATCTTTACTGCCAAAGGGAAGCATACTGGTAGCAAAGGATCTGACCCCGTCCATGACAGCAGGCATCAATCCGGAAAATGTTTCCGGTATCGTAACAGAGCTGGGAGGAAAAACCTCACACAGCGCTATTTTAGCAAGGGCACTGGAGATCCCGGCAGTAGTTGCAGTAAATGGCCTGATGGATGCAGTAAAGGACGGAGACAGTGTAGTCCTTGACGGAAGCACCGGAGAGGTATTTGTAAATCCGGAGGCTTCTGTTGAAAAAGAATACGAAGAAAAGAGAAGCCAGTTCTTAAAAGACAAAAAAGAACTGGAAAAATACATTGGACAGCCTTCTGTTACAAAAGACGGCGTACAGGTAGAGATCGTTGCCAATATCGGTAAACCGGAAGATGTGGACAAGGTGTTACAGTACGATGGAGAAGGCGTTGGTCTGTTCCGTACCGAGTTCCTGTTTATGGACCGTACTGCCATGCCTACAGAAGAAGAGCAGTTTGAAGCATACAAGAAAGTAGCTATTGCATTAAACGGCAAGCCGGTGATCATCCGTACATTAGATATCGGCGGTGACAAAGAGATCCCGTATATGGGACTGGAAAAGGATGAGAACCCATTCCTGGGCTATCGTGCCATCCGTCTGTGCCTGGACAGAAAAGAGGATATTTACAAGCCACAGCTGCGTGCCCTTTTAAGAGCCAGCGCATATGGCAATATCCGTATTATGATCCCTCTTGTAACCTGCATTGACGAGTTAAGAGAGGCAAAAGCACTGATTGAAGAGATCAAGGCTGAATTAGATGAAAAGAACATTGCATACAAGAAAGACATCCAGGTAGGTATCATGGTAGAGACAGCAGCCGCTTCCCTGATCGCAGATATCTTTGCAAAAGAGGCAGATTTCTTCAGTATCGGTACCAATGACCTGACCCAGTATACCATGTCAGTAGACAGAGGAAACAAGAAGGTATCCTATCTGTACTCTACCTTCAATCCTGCAGTACTCAGAAGCATCCGCCACATTATCGCATGCGGACGTGAAGCAGGCATTATGGTAGGTATGTGTGGTGAAGCAGCCAGTGATCCGATGATGATCCCGCTGTTACTTGCCTTTGGTTTAAATGAATTCAGTATGAGCGCATCCGCCATCCTGCGCGCAAGAAAGATGGTAACAGAATACAGTGTAGAAGAACTTCAGGCAGTAGCTGACAAGGCTATGAGCTTTGCAACAACAGCAGAAGTAGAAGACTACATGAGAAAGTTTGTGGAGAAGATTACAGGTTAATGGCAGTTTATCTTATTTGTTATGGAATCAGTTTTATTCTGGCCTGGCAGCACTTATATGTGCTGTCCGGCCTTGTTTTAGTTGGAGCAGCAGTATGGCTGTATATCAGAGATTATATCCGGACAGGAAACCTGATCCACCTGCGAGGTCTGTTCTGTCTGTTTTTTGTAGGAGGGCAGGGAATTTCCTGCTTTAAGCTTTCCTATCTGCAGACGGACTGGCTGCTTATTACATGGATCAGCTTCTTTCTGGCAGTTATGGCATTCTGGTGGGTATTTGAGGTGCTGACCAGATTGTATGACGGCTGGAGTGCAGCGGATATGGGTTCTGTATACAAATATTATTCATCTGCTGACTCCCCTTTACAGGCAAACCGTATTCTGATCTCCATGGCAGTGATCACTCTGGTTTCTATCCTGGCCTTTGCTTTTGAAGCATGGAGACTGGGCTTTGTGCCGATGTTTTCCTATGGCGTACCACATGCATATTCTTATTTTCATATTAAAGGGATCCATTACTTTACTGTATCCTGCGTACTGGTCCCAAGTCTTTCCGTCGTATACTGTCTGATGATGGCAAGAAGAGGAAGAGGACTGGTAAGATACAAGGGCTTCTGGCTGGCAGTGATCTGTGATATTGTGGCAGTGATGATCCCGCTGTTATGCGTTTCCCGTTTCCAGCTGATCCTTGCAGTGGGAATGGCTGTATTTACCTACATTTCCATGACAGGAAGCTTCAGCCTGATCTATGTAGGTGTGCTCCTTGTGGCACTGATCCCCGCTTATGTGGCACTGACAGTGCTGCGCAGCCATAGCGTAGAATACTTAAACGGCATTTTTGAGATGAAGAATAGCCATATGCCGATTTTTATCACTCAGCCATATATGTATATCGCTAATAACTATGACAACTTTAATTGTATGGCAGCGGAGTTAAAACATTTCTCCTTTGGACTTAAGGGACTGTTCCCGTTATGGGCGCTGACAGGACTTAAATTTATCTTCCCGTCACTGGCAGATTTTCCACTGTTTGTGACAAAAGAAGAACTGACTACAGTAACACTGTTTTATGATGCGTTTTATGATTTTGGTGTTGTGGGAATGGTATTTTTCGGCGGTCTTTTAGGGGGTGTCTGCTATCTGTTGGGACGTTTCAGAAGAAAACTCACCTGCCCCGCCGGTCATGTGATCTACGCCCAGATCGCCATGTACATGATGTTGTCTTTCTTTACAACATGGTTTTCCAATCCTACTACCTGGTTTTACCTGATCGTGTCCGGGATCGTGTATGTGTATGTGAATTCTTAATAATGGATAAAATTGAAAAATAAACTGTTTAGGCTCTGCGGCTGCAGGGCCTTTTTGCTGCTGTACCATTGACTAACAGACCAAAACGGTTGGTTGAAGCACCTGTATGAGTGATTTATAATGGAATGAGTGCAGAGAAAAATAAGCGGCTGCGTAGCAGACATTTGTTTTTCGCAAGCCATTAAACTCATACAAGGAGAAGGAACATGGAAAAGAAACAATCATTAGATACCATTTGCATTCAGGGCGGCTGGCAGCCGAAGAACGGAGAACCGAGACAGCTTCCAATCTATCAGAGTACCACTTTTAAATATACCACCAGCGAACAGATGGGACGTCTGTTTGACTTAGAGGAAAATGGCTATTTTTATACAAGACTGGCAAATCCAACCAATGACGCAGTAGCAGCAAAAATCTGTGAGCTGGAAGGCGGCGCAGGTGCTATGCTTACATCTTCCGGTCAGGCAGCTAACTTCTATGCTGTGATGAATTTATGCCAGGCAGGTGACCATGTAGTCAGCTCTGCAGCAATCTACGGCGGAACCACCAACCTGTTTACGGTTACGATCCCGAAAATGGGCGTAGAATGCACTCTGGTAAGCCCGGATGCAACAGAAGAAGAGCTGGCAGCAGCTTTCCGTCCAAATACAAAGGCATTATTTGCTGAGACCATTGCAAACCCGGCTTTAACAGTTCTGGATATTGAGAAGTTTGCAAAGGTAGCTCATGAGCATGGTGTACCTCTGATCGTGGACAATACCTTCGCAACCCCGATCAACTGCCGTCCGTTTGAGTGGGGCGCAGATATTGTTACCCACAGTACCACCAAGTACATGGATGGACATGCTATGACAGTAGGCGGCTGTATCGTAGACAGTGGAAACTTTGACTGGGAAGCCCATCATGATAAGTTTACCGGTTTAACAGAGCCGGATGAGTCTTATCATGGCATTATCTATACACAGAAGTTTGGAAAACTGGCTTATATCACAAAGGCAACTTCCCAGCTGATGCGTGATCTGGGATCCATCCAGTCCCCGCAGAATGCTTTCCTGATCAATGTAGGACTGGAAACACTGCACCTTCGTATGCCAAAGCACTGTGAAAATGCCTTAAAGGTAGCTACTTACTTAAAATCCAGGGAAGATGTTGCCTGGGTCAACTATCCGGGACTGGAGGGAGATAAGTACTACGAGCTGGCAAAGAAATACATGCCAAACGGTACCTGCGGCGTTATCTCTTTTGGCTTAAAGTCCGGAAGAAAGGGCGCAGCAGACTTTATGGATAAGTTAAAGCTGTGCTCCATTGAGACTCATGTGGCTGACTCCCGTACAGCTGTTCTTCATCCTGCAAGCCATACCCACAGACAGCTGACAGATGAGCAGTTAGTAGAAGCAGGCGTAGACCCGTCTATGATCCGCCTTAGTGTAGGTATTGAAGGTGCAGACGATATTATTGAGGATATCCGGCAGGCTCTGGAGTAGACAAAATGAAAGAAATTCGTTATTTTTTGTTGAGAATAGCGATTAATCATTAATAAAAACTACATAAAATTGTGCAATATGCACAAATACAATAAAATATTTTTGAGAAATTTCAATCTAGACTAAAAAAATAGTTAGATATATAATAAAGACAATCAAATAAACCAATTGTCTGATATGTATATCCTGGGGATCGGCCCAGAGTCTCTACCAACTACCTTAAGAGTTGACTACATAGTTTATGTAGTCAGCTCTTTTTTTCTACCCTCAGGGTACATTTTCCGTAGTTATCCTGTAAGCATCTGCGATGGGGTTTGGCAGGTCAAAATGGGGAAGTGGAAAGGGCTGTTTTTCATCAGATAGGGGCTGTCCTCTCAGGTACAGCAGACAAAAAACTTCTCACATGATTAAGTACAGAAAGATTCCGGGAGAACATAAGGTTAGTAAAGGAGGAAGCGTTTATGAAAGTTGTAGGTCAGGGATTGAACCGTGTTGATGCATATGGAAAAGTAACTGGCGAAGCGAAATACAGCGCAGATTTAGAGCCAAGGGATATCCTTCATGGAAAGGTGATCCATTCTACTATTGCAAATGGTCTTGTAAAAAGCTTTGATCTTACAGAAGCATTAAAGGTACCTGGTGTTGTAAAGATCCTTACCTGCTTTGACGCACCGGACTGCCAGTTTCCAACTGCAGGTCATCCATGGAGCGTAGAGGCAAAGCATCAGGATATCTGCGACAGAAGAGTATTAAACCAGAGAGTAAGGCTGTATGGAGATGATATTGCAGCAGTTGTAGCTGAAAATGAGGTAGCAGCTGCACAGGCAGCCCGTCTGGTAAAGGTAGAATATGAGGAATATGAGCCGATCGTTACCGTAAAGGCAGCTATGGCACCGGGGGCAACACCACTGCATCCGGATATCCGTAAAGATAATGTGATCGTTCACTCCCATATGACTATGGGACCAAAGGATTTTACCTTTGAAGACGGCTTAAAACAGGCAAAAGAAAAATATAAAGAGGAAGATCTGGTGGAGATCAATGAAGTATACGATACACCACGTATTTCCCACTGCCATATCGAACTTCCTGTTTCCTGGGCTTATGTAGATGTAAACGGAAAAGTAACCGTTGTTTCTTCTACCCAGATCCCTCATATTGTACGCCGCTGTACAGCGCAGGCGTTGGGTATTCCGATCGGTAAAGTCCGTATTATCAAGCCATATATCGGCGGCGGATTTGGAAATAAGCAGGATGTGCTGTATGAACCGTTAAATGCGTTCCTGACAATGAGCGTAGGCGGAAGACCTGTAAGACTGGAGATCAGCCGTGAGGAGACCATTTCCGGAACCAGAACCCGTCACGCCATCGAAGGTGTATGCCGCGGCCTGGTAACAAAGGATGGTACGGTTCTTGCAAGACAGTTAGACGCTTATGCAAACAACGGAGGTTATGCTTCCCATGGCCATGCAATCTGCGCTAACTGCGGAAACGTATTTAAGGATCTGTACAGAGACCGTTTAGGTGCTGAGATCGACTGCTGGACTGTTTATACTTCTTCACCGACTGCCGGTGCTATGCGTGGATATGGTATCCCACAGGCAGCATGGTTTGCAGAATGTCTGACAGATGATATGGCAACAGCTATTGGCATGGATCCCTATGAATTCCGTATGAAGAACTGTATGGAAGACGGTTTCGTAGATCCTGCAAATGGTATTACATTCCATACATATGGCTTAAAGAAATGTATGGAAGCAGGAAAGAAATACATCCACTGGGATGAAAAGAGAAAAGAGTATGCAAACCAGACCGGTCCTGTAAGACGTGGTGTGGGAATGTCTATTTTCTGTTACAAGACAGGTGTACATCCGATCTCCCTTGAGACATCTTCTGTACGTATGGTATTAAACCAGGACGGCTCCATGCAGGTATCCATGGGTGCTACAGAGATCGGTCAGGGCGCAGATACAGTATTCAGCCAGATGGCCTCTGAGACTACAGGCATTTCCTTTGACAAGGTATTTATCGTATCCACCCAGGATACAGACCTGACACCATTTGATACAGGTGCGTATGCTTCCAGACAGACTTATGTATCCGGTATGGCCTGCAAGAAATGTGCAACGGAATTAAGACACCGTATTCTGGACTATGCAGCATACATGTTAAATCATGATGTGACGGATCTTTCCAAGACTGTGTACGCAGATCTGGTAAAAGAGTCAGCTGGAAAGCTTCGTGAAGCATTAGGACTCCATCCGGAAGATGAGGTTAAGGAAGATATGTTAGACATCGTTGACAGCAAGATCGTTGTACACGGTGGTGATCCGGTCCTCTTTGATGTGGCAGTAGTAGCAGATACAGCCTTCTATTCATTAGATAAATCCATTCATCTGACTGCAGAAGTGACCAACCAGTGTCTGGATAATACATTCTCCTCCGGCTGCTGCTTTGTAGACGTAGAAGTAGATATGCCACTGGGACTGGTAACTGTAAAGGATATCATCAATGTTCATGACTCCGGTATCCTGATCAATCCAAAGACAGCAGAAGCACAGGTTCATGGTGGTATGAGCATGGGTCTTGGATTTGGACTTTCAGAGGAATTATTAGTAGATGAAAAGACAGGACGTCCATTAAACAACAACCTGCTGGATTATAAGATCCCGACTGCTATGGATGCGCCGGATCTTCATGTGGAGTTTATCCAGTTAGATGACCCAACAGGCCCTTATGGAAACAAGTCTCTGGGTGAGCCACCTGCAATCCCGGTTGCGCCTGCAGTAAGAAATGCGATCTTAAATGCTACCGGTGTTCATATGAACGTAAGTCCTATGACAGCACAGAGACTGATCGAAAAATTCAAGGAAAAAGGTCTGATCTAGGGAGGTGAATGAGTATGTTTGATATTAAATCATTTTATGAAGCAAAAGATGTAAAGGATGCAGTGGAAGCACTGGTACGGGAGCCTGAGGCAGAAGTCATCAGCGGCGGTACCGACGTACTCATCCGTGTAAGAGAGGGAAAGGATGCAGGAAGAGCCCTGGTATCCATCCACAATATTAAAGAATTAAAGGGCGTAAAAGTCCTGGAAAACGGAGATCTGTGGATCGGAGCTGCAACTGCATTTTCCCATATTACCAATGATCCCACCATCCAGAAGCTGGTTCCTATGTTAGGCGAAGCAGTAGATATGGTAGGCGGACCTCAGATCCGTAATACCGGTACCATTGGCGGAAATATCTGCAACGGCGCTACATCCGCAGACTCCGCAGCAAGTATGTGGACCCTAAACGCGCTGATCCAGTTAGAAGGACCAGAAGGACACAGAGAGGTGCCGATCCATGAGTTCTATACAGGACCAGGACGCACAGTAAGAGACAGATGTGAGGTCTGCACCGGTTTCATTATCAAAAAAGAGGACTATGAAGGCTGGTACGGACAGTATATTA
>ENA-OVFU01001237-OVFU01001237.1-human-gut-metagenome-genome-assembly--contig:-NODE-1237-length-12134-cov-4.831691_pt1 | contig 12134 bp, 10 predicted proteins | sample MGYA00237764_ERZ505407 | MGnify/ENA primary metagenome ERZ505407 (study PRJEB26158, sample SAMN06016366) | human gut metagenome | biome: human gut; feature: ankylosing spondylitis patient; material...
TATAAAACGGCAGCATGGCTTCCACGACTTCCGGACGTACCTTTGTCGTAGCCGCATTGTCGAGATAGATTACTTTCTTCATTGTTCCGCCTTTCTGTAAAGCTTGATCATCCAGTCTTGCTGTTATACCGCCGCAAGGCTGAACTGTTACCATTTATTTTATGCCATGACCCGAAAGTCAGCTCCCAAAAAGGCGCGGACAGGCCACAGATATCCTACATTATATACGAAACCGGTTGGGAATTTCAACCGGTAATCTTATGTTTTTTCAGAAATACACAGTAACTCGCTAAGTATTTAGGAAATCCCCGTATTTTCAGCGGTTTCAGCCGTCATATCCATCTCTTATTTCCACATATATATAACAGAATCCTTCTGCCTCATTGGAGCTGCCCATGCCTTCTTCCCATAAAACTCACCCACTGATCACCGGAACCATTCTCCTCACCGCCGCCGGACTCCTCTCCCGGGTCCTCGGTTTTTTCTACCGGATCTTTCTCTCCCGGACGATCGGTGCTGAGGGACTCGGAATCTACCAGATGATCTTCCCAGTCTACGGAATCTTTTTCTCCCTCTGCGCCGGGTCGATCCAGACCGCCATCTCCCGCTTTACCGCGGCGGACCCGGACCATGCGAAGCGGACGCTGCTCTCTGGTTTTTCTTTATCTTTCGCCATGTCTCTGGCCGCCGCCTTTGTGATCCGGCACTTCTCGGGCCCTCTTGCGGAACATGTCCTCATGGAACCGCGGTGTGCCCCGCTGCTCTCCGTCATGGCCTTCGCGATTCCGTGTACCTCTGTCCATGCCTGCATATGCGGGTACTATTACGGAAAAGAAAAAGTCTCCGTCCCTGCGGCCGCCCAGCTTTTTGAGCAGACGATCCGGATCTTTACGGTATTTCTGCTGGTGTCTGTCTGCATCGAAAAACGGATTCCGGTCACAGTGTCACTTGCCGTATTCGGGCTGGTTGCCGGGGAAGCCGGATCGGCATTGTTTGTGCTGATATTTTTTCTTTTATTTCATGAATTTCACGAAAATACAGGCAGATCATACAGTGTTGGCCAAAGTTCCATAAAAAATCCTCTTTTCGGGAATTCCGGACGAATTTCAGATTTCTCAGGCAATCTGTTCTCTCCCATGGCCGCCCTCCTTGCCCTCGCCGCTCCGCTCATGGCTAATCGCCTTGTCCTGAACCTTTTGCAGAGTACGGAGACGATCATGATCCCGGAGCGTCTGACCGTCTACGGACTCACACGTTCCCAGGCCGTCCGTACATATGGAACGCTCACAGGCATGGCAATGCCCTTTGTCCTCTTTCCATCGGCCCTTGTAAACTCTCTGGCTGTGGTCCTGTTGCCAGTCACCGCGAGGCATCAGTCCGCCGGAAACGATTCCGGAATCGCGGACGGGATCTCCATGGCCTTCCGGTACAGTCTCTATCTCGGGATCTTCTGCGTTGGGGTCTTCACGGTCTTCGGCGAAGCACTTGGCTTACAGATATTTAAAAGCCAGGACGCCGGATCCTTCATTCAGATCCTCGCCTGGCTCTGCCCGTTTCTCTATCTCGCCACCTCATCCGGCAGCATTTTAAATGGACTCGGAAAAACGAAACTCACGTTTTTCCATCACCTGGTCTCACTTCTCATCCGCATCGCCTTCGTGTGGTTCGGGATCCCGGAGTTTGGGATCCGCGCATGCCTCTGGGGGATGCTTGCGAGTGAGATGCTTTTAGCCCTGCTCCATATTCTGGCGCTCCGAAGGATCGTCCCATGTGACTGGAACGCATGGATATTGATCGGAAAGCCTGTTTTCTGCCTGCTTTGCGCCCTGTGGCTCTTCCGGCTCTTTCCGGAAACGCTTCCGCTTCCGGCAGGACTCCCGGATTTTTTCCGGACTGCAGTGCAGATACTTCTTTTATCCACCATGTATCTCCTGTTTCTGCTGTTTTTTCACAGAAAACAGAGTCCGGCCTCTACATGATCACTCGTCGAATTCCACCGTCACATAATACCCACGGTCATTCTGGATAATATCCTTCACGATGCCCTTTTTGCTCTTCAGTCTCTCCGTAAACCGGAACAATCCCGACATCGCCACCGCCGGCTCGATCATGTAGTTCACATTGACCGGTGTGATGGACTCGCTGACGTCCACCTCCTGACCGACCTCCACAAGGCCCGGACGTTCCATTTTAAATACGATCTCTCTCATTTTTATCCTCTTTTCTATTTACGGTAACAGGCATTCCAGAAGCCGTGAAACATTTCGTCGGTACCTTCTGGTTCTCACTTTCCGCCTTGTATCATCGCCACAGGCAGTTTCTTCCGGATGCCCAGTGACGTAAAAATGCCGCCAGACCGCTTTTTTAGCGTTTCCTGGCGGCATTACCTTTTTACTTTCCCGGCATTGCTGCCATGTTCTCTCAAACCTGTCTGACGAGCTTATTTCCCCTCGTAAATGATCGCAGAATCCACATCATATTTCTGCAGTTTATCTCTTCCTTTTAATCCCGCAAGCTCCATCACAAAACAGATCTTAACGACCTCTCCGCCAAGCTCTTCCACAAGCTTTGCGATCGCTTCCACGGTTCCGCCTGTCGCGATCAGGTCATCGATGATCACGACCTTCTGGCCCGGCTTGATGGAATCCCTGTGGAGCTCGATGGTTCCTGTGCCGTACTCCAAGGCGTACTCCATAGAAACGGTCTCTCTCGGAAGCTTTCCCGGTTTTCTCGCCGGAACAAAGGCTTTTCCCATCGCGTAAGCAACCGGTGTTCCAAAAATAAATCCTCTGGACTCCGCTCCAACGACCACATCGAAATCTACGTCTTTTACCATCTCAAGGAGAGAATCGATCGCCAGCTTTAATCCATCCGGATCCTGTAAAATTGAAGTGATATCACGGAAAATAATCCCCGGCTCCGGGAAATCCGGGATGCTTATTACATACTCTTCCAGCTTTTTCATAATATTTATGGTTCCTTTCTGATTCGATCCACGATTGCTTCTATTTTATCACATGTATTTTTTTCTGGCAACCATGAGAAAAAGCAAAACGTCGGTTGAATACCTACCTTTTTTGTAGTATAATCAGAGCAGTGCCAGATTCCGCATGATGAGCGGAATCTTTGTTTGTTTCATCTGCAGATGTCCTCTGAGCGCATTTCTGCAGAATAATATCGCAAAATTGTTCCTTATCGGCACAATTATAACATTTTTTAGGAAGTCCAATGATCTGAACATCTCACATCTTGTCAGATCACTGTTGAAATTGGTGAAAGAATCATGAAAATATCTACAAAAGGTCGTTATGCACTGCGCATGGTCATCGACCTGGCTGAACATGCCGACGATGGCTTTATCTCCTTAAAGGACATCGCCGCCCGCCAGGGTCTCTCAAAAAAATATTTAGAGCAGATCGTTCCACTCTTAAACAAGACCGGAATGCTCTCCACCACCCGCGGCTACCAGGGCGGATACAAACTCGCAAAATCCCCGTCGGAATGCACCGTCGGTGCGATCTTACAGACCACTGAAGGCAGCCTCGCCCCGGTCTCCTGCCTCGAGCACACTCCAAACCCCTGCGAGCGCTGCTCCGCCTGCGACACGCTCCCGGTCTGGGAAGGCCTAAACCGCGTCATCATGGACTACTTAGACGGAATCACGATCCAGACGATCCTGGATCAGAAGCATGAGCTGGAGGAAAAGCACAGACTGGCGGCTGAGGAGATCTTAAACAGTGTGAAGGGTCCGTGTCAGTCATAAAATCTGCGGCTTTGTGACTTTTTTATATTGTATTTTATATATCGAAACAAAAAAGCTTCGCAAAAAATTGTCTTAAGGCAGTTTCTTACGAAGTTTTTTCTGTGCCTGTTCAACGGCACAGACCGTTACAGATTTATATATTGGGGACGGCAGCATGGCATCCACATATATTCCACTTCCGTCCAACAATAGAACAGCGGTCACACATATTGCTACGCAGTGACCGCTGTCCTGTATTCGTTCGTTAATTGAGGGGGATTTTTTCCAGCACAGCTCGACGCACGGCTGAACTGTTGGGGGATTATTCCTGTAATGTCTTAAACGCCTCGTCCAGATCCTCGATGATGTCGTCGATGTTCTCTGTACCGATGGAGAGACGGATCGTATTCTGTTTGATGCCCTGGTCCGCTAACTCCTCGTCATTTAACTGGGAGTGAGTTGTGGAAGCCGGATGGATCACGAGAGACTTCACGTCAGCAACATTTGCAAGTAAGGAGAAGAGTTCGAGGTTATCGATAAACTTCTTCGCTGCCTCTGCGCCGCCTTTGATCTCGAAGGTGAAGATGGAGCCGCCGCCGTTCGGGAAGTATTTCCTGTAGAGTCTCTGCTGTTCCGGATCATCGGATACGGACGGATGGTTTACTTTTTCTACAAGCGGATGGTTGTTTAAGTACTCAACGACCTTCAAGGCGTTCTGTACATGGCGCTCTACACGGAGAGACAGTGTCTCGAGTCCCTGCAAGAAGATGAATGCGTGAAACGGGGAGATCGTTGCGCCTGTGTCGCGAAGTAAGATCGCACGGATCTTTGTAACGAATGCAGCTCTTCCTGCTGCCTTTACGAAGCTTACGCCGTGGTAGCTCGGGTTCGGCTCAACTAAGGACGGGAACTTTCCGCTTGCTTCCCAGTCGAAGTTGCCGCTGTCGATGATGACACCGCCGATGGTGGTTCCGTGGCCGCCGATGAATTTTGTCGCGGAATGGAATACGATATCTGCGCCGTACTCGATCGGTCTTACAAGGTACGGAGTCGCAAATGTGTTGTCGACAACCAGCGGGATCTTATGTGCATGGGCGATGGAAGCCAGCTTCTCGATATCAACGACATCGGAGTTTGGGTTTCCAAGTGTCTCAACATGGATCGCTTTTGTGTTCTCCTGGATCGCATTCTCAACTTCCTCGTAGTTGAACGGATCAACGAAGGTTGCTGTCACACCGTACTCCGGAAGTGTATGTGCGAGGAGGTTGTAGGTTCCTCCGTAGATGTTCTTTGCTGCAACGATGTGGTCGCCTGCATGTGCAAGGTTTTCAAATACATATGTTGCTGCCGCTGCACCGGATGCAACTGCAAGTGCTGCAACACCGCCCTCAAGTGCTGCGATTCTCTTTTCAAATACATCCTCGGTCGGGTTTGTCAGTCTTCCGTAGATGTTTCCGGCATCGGTAAGTCCGAAACGTGCTGCTGCATGTTCGCAGTTTTTAAATACATAGGAAGAAGTCTGGTAGATCGGAACCGCTCTCGCATCTGTCACCGGATCCGGCTGTTCCTGTCCTACATGAAGCTGTAATGTCTCAAATTTGAAGTTTCTCTCTGCTCTTGTCTTCTTTGCCATAGTGATTTTCCTCCTCTTATTCCGGATCGGGACATCGCATTTCATTCCCGAAAAATTTCTTATTTTCATTTACCAACCATCCTATCTGGTTGCAAGGTAATAGTACCATATGTTGGAAAATCTGTCTAATTGGATGTACTCAAGGTTTGCTATAGGTTTTTCCTATTACTTTATGCTACGTCAAGGCACCGCAGGAATCATGATCTTTTGCACCCTTTCCGGCATTTCTCATACACTGAACATATAGAACGATCGCAAAGAGAGGTCTTTTGGTATTATGAGAAAATTTCTGGCACCGGTTCTTTTTGTGTTTACGGCGGCGGCTCTGCTCACCGGGTGTAAAAAGAACGCGGAATCCTCCTTAACTCCCGTGACTTTAAATGAGGTTGCCCACTCCATCTTCTACGCCCCCCAGTATGCCGCCATCGAGCTGGGGTATTTTGAGGAGGAGGGAATCGACCTGACACTGGTAAACGGTGCAGGGGCTGACAAGGTCATGACAGCCCTGGTATCCGGGGATGCGGACATCGGGTTCATGGGATCTGAGGCGAGTATCTATACTTATATCCAGGGCGATGATGACTATGCCGTAAACTTCGCCCAGCTCACCCAGCGGGCTGGGAACTTCCTCGTTGGACGGACACCGGAAGCTGATTTCAAGTGGGAAAACCTCATTGGGAAGAAAGTTTTAGGCGGCCGTGCCGGTGGCATGCCCCAGATGGTCTTTGAGTATATCTTAAAGAAGAACGGCATCGATCCCACAAAGGATCTCTCCATCGACCAGAGCATCAGCTTCGGTCTCACCGCGGCGGCGTTCACCAGCAATGATTCCGACTACACCGTCGAGTTCGAACCCTTCGCCACTGCCCTGGAGCAGGAAGGAAACGGCTATGTAGTCGCATCCCTCGGAAAAGATTCCGGCTATGTGCCCTACACGGCCTACAGTGCCAAGAAGAGCTATATCGAAAAGCACCCGGAGATCATCCAGAAATTCACAAACGCGATCCAGAAAGGCCTCGACTACGTGAATACCCACTCCGCCGAGGAGATTGCCGAGACGATCAAACCGCAGTTTAAGGAGACCGACACCGAAAAGATCGCCATCATCGTGGACCGTTACAAAGAGCAGGATACCTGGAAAGGAAATACGGTCTTCGAGAAAGAGAGCTTTGAACTTCTTGAGAATATCCTTGAGGAAGCCGGGGAGCTTGACACACGGGTTCCTTATGAGGATCTTGTGAATACGGAGTTTGCGAAGGCAGCCGCAGAGAAATAACTTTTTAATCGGAGAGATCTGAATTTTTTTAATCATTGTAACTGTTCAGCAGGTCTGCGCACTTGCTGCGCTGACCGTAAGAAAACATAAGCTGGAAGGCAAAAATCCCATCGGCGCAGCCGATCTCGAATGGTTTTTGCTTGTAACTATGAAAATACTGAGGTTACTAATCATTTAAATTCAGATCTCTCCGATATTTTTATACTTCCTCTCCTCTCATTCTCCACCATCCCATCATCCACTTCACATAGTCAGAAAATCCCGCGGGATCCACATCCCGGGCCGCAATGACAGGGATGTTTCCGATCTCCTCCCCATTGAACCGGTAGCGCAGCGTTCCAAGCTGGTCTCCCGCCTTTACCGGGGCCTTTGCGCTCTCTTCCAGCATCAGTTCCCGCTCCACGCCGGAAAAGTCCTCGCCGTGGAGTCCCAGATATGTAAAGGTTTCGCCGTAGGAAAGTTCCACCTCCGGCTCTTTTCCGCCTGTCACGGAGAGTTTCGGAAGCTCCGGCGGCGTCTCATCCTTATAGAGCCTGCAGTTTCCAAACCCATAATTTAAAAGCGTCACAGCATCCTTAAATCTCGCCTTGAAGTCCGGTGCCGCCATGATCGCGGCGATAAGCTCTACGCCGTCCTTTTTTGCTGTGGCGGAGAGACAGTATTTTGCGATACTGGTGGAACCTGTTTTCAGCCCCGTCACCTCGAAATTCGTCGCCATCTTTAAGAGCTTATTTGTGTTTGAGAGACCGAACTCCTTTGTCCCCTGCTTCGTCACATGGGTGATATTCTCCATCCAGATCGTCGTATAGTTTGTGATCTGCGGGTATTTTGTGATAAGTTCCCTGGACATCAGCGCGATGTCCCTCGCCGTAGTCACATGTTCCGGGGAATCCGTGAGTCCACAGCAGTCAATGAACTTCGTGTGCTCCATCCCCAGGCCTTTCGCCCGCTCATTCATCATCTTCACAAAAGTCCCCTCATCGCCTCCGATAAACTCAGCCATTGCCACCGACGCGTCGTTGCCGGAGGCGATGACGATGCACTTAATCAGAGTTTCCACTGTCTGGATCTCGCCCTCCTCCAGGAACACCTGGGATCCGCCCATGGATTTCGCGTGGGCGCTTGTCACCACCTCGTCTGTCAGACGGATCTTCCCTGACTGCAGGGCGTCGAAGATCAGGATCAGCGTCATGATCTTTGTGACACTGGCGGGATTTCTCGGCTCATCCGCGTTTTTCTCGCAGATCACGGTCCCCGTGGATGCCTCCATGAGGATTGCGGACGGAGCCGTGATCTCCGGGCCGGTGTACGGCGTCAGCTCCGGCTGCATCTGCTGTATTTCCATGATCTGATTTCTTATATCCTTTTTCCACGTCCCTTCCCTCATCATCCCATATCCGCTCACCGGTTCCATCATGAACAGGATTCCGGCCATGATCCCACAAATGCTTCTTTTTCCCACTCTCATATTTCTACTCCCGACCTGCCTGCTGTTCCATAAAATTTCTCCGCCCGGACGCCATTTTATTCCGCCCTGCGGCACGCTTTTCATGTTCTCAGCCAGTTTTCTCCTTATAAAATATGGCCCGGACATCCCCCTTTATGTCACTGCTTACAAAATGCTTAATTTTTCTATTTCTCGTAGCGTCGGACATGGGGTTGTGCTATGATAGAAGTAATAAATACAGAATTTTATCCGTTGTTCTGTCTGACAAAGGACGGCGGTTACGAATTAAATTACGAGGTGATATTTTGGAATACAATAATGATTTTGAAAGGCGCCGCGCATATATTTCAAGCCGCGAAAAGCTGCGGAAACGGCGGCGGACAGTTCATATTACGATACTGCTGATCGTTCTCGGAGTTCTTCTCCTGGGAATCGGCGGACTGCTCCTCTTTAAAAAAGGAGGCCACTTATCCACACAGTTGAAAAACAACACTTCTGAATCTTCGGCGGAATCCGATCCGTCCGGAGATGATAAAACGACTGTTTCACTTGCGGAGAGCGGATCCGGAGAAGACGCTTCTCCGGAGTCACAGGAAGCTGCCGCACCGGTTGCCGCCTACAATACAGGCGATACTGCCCTGGATGGGATTTTAAACAGCGCTCACGCAAAATTCGTCACCTACGACTACGATGCTGCCATCGAGATCTTAAACTCCAACCCGGATTACGCGGAGAATTCCGATGTGAAGGAGCTTCTCGCCGCCTGCGAGGAGACAAAATCCACACTCGTCCGGGCGGATGTAAACAAGATCACCCATGTGTTCTTCCACTCCCTGATCATGGATAACTCCAAAGCCTTCGACGGGGACGCGGATTCCAAGGGCTACAACCAGGTGATGACCACGAAGAGCGAATTTTTAAAGATCCTGGATTCCATGTACGAGAAAGGATATGTTCTCGTAAAGCTCCACGATATTGCCCACGAGGTAACGGACGAAAACGGCAATACGAAGATGGTGGCGGGGGATATTATGCTGCCGCCTGGAAAGATTCCTTTTGTCATGTCCCAGGATGACCTCTGCTATTACGAGTATATGGACGGTGACGGTTTCGCAAGCCGGATGATCGTGGGCGAGAACGGAAAGCCGACCTGCGAGATGGTGATGGATGACGGCTCCGTGTCGGTGGGCTCTTATGATCTCGTGCCGCTCCTTGAGGACTTTATCACGGAACACCCTGATTTTTCCTACCGGGGTGCCCGGGCGGTCCTGGCGTTTACCGGATATCAGGGCGTTCTGGGATACCGGACGGATCCGTCCTATGAGAGTTCTAACCCAAATTTTGAAGCCGATAAAGAGACGGTCCGCCAGGTGGCACAGTGTCTCAGGGACAACGGCTGGGAGCTCGCCTCCCACAGCTGGGGACATATCAATTTCGGGAAACGCTCCTTTGAGGATGTGAAGACAGACTCCGATAAGTGGGCCTCCAGGGTGGAATCCCTGATCGGAAAGACGGATATCCTGCTCTACCCATTCGGATCAGATGTTGGCGACTGGCATCCGTACACAATGGAAAATGAAAAATACGCATATCTCCATGAGCTGGGCTTCCGCTACTTCTGCAATGTAGACTCCAGCCAGTACTGGGTACAGTTTGGATCTGACTATCTCCGCCAGGGACGCCGGAACCTGGACGGCTACCGCATGTACTACGACCTGCCGGAGACGAATCCGGAAAAAGACCACTTAAGCGACCTCTTCGATGTGACCCAGGTCTTCGACCGCGAACGGCCGGTTCCGGTGGCACCGATGAATTAGACCTGGAATTAAAAACGGACTTCAAAAGTCATATCTCATATGGCTCACGAAGTCCGTTTCTTTTGTTTATATCCGCTAAAGCTTTCACTGGAAGTCCCTTCTGAATACATGGGAACCCGCAGAGCCTGCCAACGGCAGCTTCTTCGGAATTCGAGAAAATCAAAATACGCTGGACAGTTTTTCCATCCAGCGTACCCGGTATTATTCTGCATTTTCTGTTTTTCAGCTGAAATCTTCATTTAGAACTGCACAATATCCTTGATCTCCTGCGCCGGTTCCACGCTCTCGGCGTAGAGCACCGGACCGACACCGTCGTAGTCCGGCCAGAACTCGTATGCGATCTTCGCACGGACCTTGACCCACTGCTTTGTCTCAAGGTTTCTCGCCTCACGCGCCTTGCAGATAAATCCTAAAAATGTCATATCTGCCTCGCAGCATGTCATCGCCATTCGGCCCGGAACGAAATAGTTCTTCGGGAATTCCGGGGATTTTAATACCATACCGGTGAACTCCACAACTTTTCCCTCGTAGCGGTCCTGCTTATCCATGGCGTCGATGTACCAGATGCCGTAATCCTTCGGATCGATCTTGATCACATCTGCCTTCATGTCGTACGGAAGATCCTCTTCCAGAACCTCCTGCTCGATCTCGCCTTCCGCGTCCTCGAAGATCAGCTCTGCCTGCGGGTTTAAAGCCTTTAAGCCGCGGCGGTAGCGGGTGATGTTCTCATCGCTGACTTCATCGCAGCGGTTCATGATCACAAGCTCGGAGCGCTTTACAAGGAGCGCTAAGAGCGGCTTCATGTTGCTTAAATAGAGCTCGAAGGTGGAGCCATCGATGATCGTGATCTGCTGGAAGAGTTCCCAGGTATCCGGGAGCTGCAGCTGATCCTGCGGCCACATTCCGTTCCACTCGATGAGGACACGGTCCGGGTCATAGAGCGCTTCGATCCGGCCGTAGAAGTCTTCATCCATCTCGGAGACATCTTCAACCGTCACGATCTTCGTTCTTGTCTTCTTTAAGATCTCCTTATCATACTCCGTATCTCCCTCTTCGCAGAGGATCAGGACTGTTGTTCCGTCGGCCTGGAAATAGTCCTGCTGTAAGGTATTTGTGATAAACTGGGTCTTTCCTGCTTCCAGAAAGCCATTGATGACAAATACCGGCATTTTTTCCTGCTGTTTCAATGCTTTATTCTCCTATCTGATTGTATGACAGAAGCTTTTCGCGAGATCCTGATGACGCAAAAAGCTCCTGTCGTTTTTATTTCCTGTAATCGTAACTGTTCAGTGCTCTCACAGCTACGGGCATTCTTTCATATACGTGTCCGGCACATGCCCGACACTGCGCATTCGTCTCTTAAGCCTCGAATGCTTTCTTTAACTCGTCTTCCTTTAAGTTGGAACCGATCACGCACACTTTACCTGTGTAGATCGGAGCGCCTGTGCGGACTTCCGTCTCCTCCGGAACGAGATCAAAGTAGTACCAGGTTCCGTCTGCATCTGGGAGCATTCCCTTTGCACGGAGAACCTGACCGTATTTCTCAGAATGAGCAAGCTCCTGTAACAGGGACTCGAGTTTCTCCTTTGTGATGGTACGGTTTGTCTCAAGACCCCAGCTTGTGAATACCTCGTCGGCGTCATGATCGTGGTGGTGATGGTGGTGGCCGCATCCACACTCGCCGTCATGATGATGGTGATGCTCGTGCTCATCATCGTCATCATCGTGGTGATGGTGATGGCCGCATCCGCACTCTTCGTCATCGTCATGGTGGTGATGATGGTGCTCATGCTCATCTTCGTCGTCATCATCGTCATCGTGGTGGTGATGGTGGTGGCCACAGCAGCACTCCTCGTCGTCATCGTCATGATGATGGTGATGGCCCTCTTTTACCTCCTCAAGGAGCTTCTCAGCCATATCATCTGTCGGCTTCTCAATGATTTCAAGAAGCTGCTCGCCTGTGAGCTTGTCGATCGGAGTTGTAACGATAGCTGCCTTCGGGTTCTTCTCGCGGATCATCTCTACACACTGAGCGACCTTGTCTGCGTCAGCGACATCGGTACGGCTTAACACGATGGTTCCTGCGCTCTCGATCTGGTTATTGAAGAACTCACCAAAGTTCTTCATGTACATCTTGCACTTCTGAGCGTCAACGACTGTCACGGAACCGTTTAATACAACGTCGATCTCGCCCGCAACGTCGCAGACTGCCTTCATGA
>ENA-OVFU01001243-OVFU01001243.1-human-gut-metagenome-genome-assembly--contig:-NODE-1243-length-12090-cov-10.768010_pt1 | contig 12090 bp, 9 predicted proteins | sample MGYA00237764_ERZ505407 | MGnify/ENA primary metagenome ERZ505407 (study PRJEB26158, sample SAMN06016366) | human gut metagenome | biome: human gut; feature: ankylosing spondylitis patient; material...
GGGGGGGGGGGGGGGGGGGGTACAATAGAAAAAAGGTGTCGATGCTTCGCTCGAACACCGCTATATTATAGGGAGGAATCATACTATGAAACGACTCAACCGTATCCTGTCTCTGGCTCTTGCGGCCATGATGGCACTGACCCTGCTTACGGGCTGCGGCGGCAAGGTGACCGAGCGTGCTATGGAAAAGGCCTACGGAGATTATCTCCGGGGCCAGGAGGGAAAACCTGACATGAAGGTGACCTACGATGTCTCCCCGGCTGTCTTTGAGAAGATCGATGCGGATTTCCGGGCAAACAAGGCGAAATGGTTCAACGAATCTACCGGTTATCTGGCCAACAACTATAGCGGCGGCTATTTCTGCAACTACAGAGTCGGCGGCAGTCCCGTCGGTGCTGGCTTTACCATGCTGAAAAAGGCGCTGGAGGAGTACAAAAACAGCGTCAGCGTGCAGTTTTATGCGGCAAAAATGCCCGAGTCGGCGGGCAATGCCATCACCCAGGCTGCCTATGTGATCAATCACTCCAATGACGGCGTGAATGTTCACACCATCTATGGCAAGGATTGGACGAGCGTGAAGCTCGCCGTCCACCGTGTGCAGGACGGCGATGACACCTACTGCTACATGATCGTCATCTACGAAAAATAAGCCGCCCACTGTGGCCCGGGCTTTCTGAACCCCCATAGAATAAGTATCTGCCCCGAAACCGCTGCACAGTCACCGTGTGGCGGTTTCTTTTGTTCCCCGATAGCAGCAGCGTCCGGGGCGCGCCGGGCAAGCCCGGTAAGATAGAGCCGCTATGCAGCGATAAGCAGGCTTTTTGTCAGAGCGAGCCATCGCCGCGCTCGAAGTTTTTTATCAGCGTCCTTGCCCTCTCAGGCGCTTCGCGCCAGCTCTCCCAAAGGGAGAGCCTTTTAAGATGAAAGGCGTTTTCGCAATATGTCCAAAAAATCTCTCGAAATTTTGGAAGATAAATCTAAAAGCATTCTCACACAAGTCTGGAAAACTGTGCTATAATCATAATTATGGACGAGGTCGGGGCTGCGCTGCCCTGACCGAAAATAATGAAGAAGGAGGCGAGCCTTATGGCACAGTTCCGCTCCAAGCCCTTTGGTGTGACCAAAAACGGCGATAAGGTGGATGAATACATCATCTCCAATCCCGGTGGACTTGAGATCAGCGTGCTGAACTATGGCTGTGTGATCAAAAATCTCTTCGTCCCCACCAAAACGGGTCTGGTGGATGTGGTCGTCGGACACGACACCCTCGCCGACTATGAGGCGGATTTCAACTCATCCGGCAGCACCTGCTGCGGTGCGTTCGTGGGCCGGTACGCCAACCGCATTGAAAATGCGGAATTTTCTCTCAGCGGCAAGACCTACAAGCTGGAAGCCAACAATGGCAAAAATCACCTGCACGGCACCTTCCCCCGCAAAATTTACGATGTGAAGATGTTCGGCGACACCCTTTTGATGGAGACCGAAAGCCCGGCGGGCGAAGACGGTTTCCCCGGAAATCTGAAGGTCAGTGTGCGGTATATCCTCACGCCGGACAACACCCTGCGGATGGACTACCGTGTGTCCACTGACGAGGACACCATCATCAACCTGACCAACCACACCTACTTCAACCTCGACGGCGGCGGCAATGTGCTGGGCCAGAAGCTCCGTATTTACGCTTCCAACTACCTTGAGGGCAACAACGAGACCTGCCCCACGGGCAAGATCCTGCCTGTGGACGGTACGCCGATGGACTTCCGCACCGGAAAGCCTCTGGGACGCGACCTCGACACCGGCTTCTACCAGACCACCATGGCGGGCGGCGGCTTCGACCACTGCTATGTCCTCGACCGGCCCCGGGGTGCCAGCCAGAGCCTCTGCGCCTGGGCGTCCAGCGACAAGACCGGCATCAGCATGAAGATGTACACCACCCAGCCGGGCATCCAGCTCTACACCGGCAACTTCCTGCAGAACTGCCCCTCCCCCGGCAAGGGCGGCGTCCCGCTGGAAAAGTACGGCGGCTTTGCCCTTGAGACCCAGCACTTCCCCTGCAGCCCCTCTCACCCGGAGTTCCCGACGACGGTGCTGCGGGCAGGCAAAGTCTTCCGCGCCAACACTACGCTCCGCTTCTTCACCGGCCGTCAGTGCGGCCGTTTGTAAGCAAATATCAGCCGCAGCAAAGGGCAGCTCTCTTGCGGGAGCTGCCCTTTGCTGTTTTTTGGGTGTCCTCTCCATGCCTTGCGGACTAAAAATCTTTGCAGTTCATCAGACTGGCTGAAAAGATGCAACAAAAATACATTTTAATAAAAAAGCCGGTACTTGATTCTCGGTGCAAAAAGCGGTATCCTTTAGGCAGGCAGAGCACAAGGGCTCTGTGCGAAGCAACATCTGGAACAAGAGAGGTATTGGACATGGCTATTTTGGTTTCCGGCGGCGCAGGCTACATCGGCAGCCACACCTGCATCGAGCTTCTGAATGCCGGCTATGACGTCGTCGTGGCGGACAACTACTATAATGCATCCCCTGTGGTCCTCGACCGCGTCAAGCAGATCACCGGCAAGGACTTCCGCTTCTATCAGGCCGATATGACCAAACACGAGGATGTGGAGAAGATCTTCGCCGAGTGTCCCGACATCACGGCGGTCATCCAGTTCGCAGCCTATAAGGCCGTCGGCGAGAGCGTGTCCAAGCCCATCGAATACTACTACAATAACCTCAACTGCACGCTGGTCATTCTGGACGTGATGCGCCATCATGATTGCCATAACTTCGTGTTCAGCTCCTCCGCCACCGTCTACGGCGACCCCGCCAGTGTGCCCATCACCGAGGACTTCCCTGTGGGTGCTACCACCAACCCCTACGGCACCACCAAGGCCTTCACCGAGCGCATCCTGCAGGACGTCTGCAAGGCTGACCCCAGCCTGAATGTGGCGCTGCTGCGCTACTTCAACCCGGTCGGCGCGCACGAGTCCGGCCTGCTGGGCGAAGACCCGAAGGGTATTCCGGCGAACCTCACCCCGTACGTGGCCAAGGTCGCGGTCGGCGAGCTCAAGGAAGTCCAGGTCTACGGCGACGACTACGACACGCCCGACGGCACTGGTGTGCGTGACTACATCCACGTGGTCGACCTGGCCAAGGGCCACGTGGCCGTCATTGACCACATCGACAAGGAAGGCGTGTTCGTCTACAACCTGGGTACTGGCCACGGCTACTCCGTGCTTGAGGTTATCAAGGCTTACGAGAAGGCCGCCGGTCATCCGATTCCGTACGCGATCAAGCCGCGTCGCCCCGGTGACATCGCCGCCTGCTACGCCGACGCTTCCAAGGCGGAGAAGGAGCTTGGCTGGAAGGCCGAGCTGACCATCGACGACATGGCCGCCTCCTCCCTCAACTGGCAGACCAAGAACCCCAACGGTTTCCGCGACGCGGAGTGATATGAGCAGATGAGCTCCCTCTGATGAGGGAGCTCATCTGTCGTTTATCACACAATGCGCCTATCGGCGGCCCAGCGGGTGAGCTCGGTGCGATTCGAAAGCTGAAGCTTTCGCAACACCGAGCTCACGTGCGTTTCGACCGTCTTGATCGAAATGAACAGTTCGGCCGCCACCTCTTTATACGTGTAACCACGCGCGATCAGCCGCATGACCTCCTGCTCGCGGGCGGACAGCCGGTCCAGCTCCTCATCATGAGCCCGTGCCGCACCATCAGCGCCGCCATCAGACCCCGCCGCCGGCACACCCTGGAAGGTCGAAAGCACAAAACCGGCCAGTTTTGGCGAGAACACGGCATAGCCCTCATGCACCTGCTTGATGGATGAAATCAAATCAGCGCCGGTAATCGTCTTGGTTACATAGCCCTGGGCGCCGGCGCGAATCACCGACCCCACATCCTGCGGCGCATCCGAAACCGACAATGCCAGAAACACGGTAGTGGGGGAGTAGGGCCGCGATTTGGCGAGGATCTCGGCACCGCCGCCACCCTCGCCGCCGGGCACATGCACATCCAGCAACACCACCTGCGGCTTGGTCTGTGCGATCATCGCCACCGAACCGGGCACGTCCGCCGCTTGGCCGACGATATCGAAGGAATCGCGCAACGTGGCGATTACGCCCGCACGGAACATCTCATGGTCATCGACCATGGCCACACGAATCTTGGCTGTCTCGTTCTCGCTCATCGATGTTCTCCCTGCGCCGCTTTCAGCGCGATCGGCATATGCATTCTGACCTCGGTGCCCCAGCCGGCCCTGGACACTATCTCCACTGTACCGCCGCGCCGTTTGATGCGGCCGATAATCGATTCGCGGATGCCCAGCCGGTCGGGCGGAATGGCGTCCATATCGAAGCCTTCGCCATGGTCGCGCACGAACACTTCAACCATCGTGTCGCTGGCCTCGCAATACAAAGACACCGGCTCGCCGCCATGCGTGACCGCATTGACCAACGCCTGACGGGTGGCGTCCAGCAGCGCATCGGTCTGGGCGCTCGGCCGCGCGTCGCCCACGGTGACCACCTCAATCGGCTTGCCGTGCTCGTCCTCCACCTCGGCGGCGATCTGCTTCAATCCGGCTCCCACCGAACGATCCGATGTGGAACGTTCCTGATACAGCCATTCGCGCAGCTCGCGCTCTTGGCTACGCGCCAGGGCGAATACGGTGGTCGGTTCCTCGGAGTTCAGCTGAATCAGCGCCAACGTTTGCAGCACGCCATCATGCAGATGGGCGGTCATGTCCGCGCGCTCCTCTTCGCGCTCCTTCAATGCCTGCTCGTGGGTGAGTCGTTGCAGCATCGCGTTCGCCCACGGCATCACCGCCACCACGATACCGACGATCATCACGAATCCGCTGGCAACAATGCGTCGAGGAGAGGTGCCCCACCCAGGAATGCTGACATTATGCACATACAATGCCCATCCCATGAAAATCAGTGCGATGCCGCCCAACATAGACAACAGCTGCGTGCCTCGCGGACTAAGATTCATCCATGCCAGTGCGATGCCGCCCAACCCTACCAGCAGCGGAAACACAATCTGGACATCCGCACCGGTGCTGGTGAGCAACAGTCCAGTGGCCATCAACGCGAAACCGGCCAATGCCACGACGGCCGGTTTCGGAGCACGTTGGATGGCCTCGGACAATGATTCCGGTGCGGCAGCCGATTCGTCGTCATGAGCGGCAAGTGGCTGATTGCCTCGCGCAAGCGGCGCCTGATCAACGGGCACTGTGCGAGCCGCAGCCGCCACCGGGTCTCCGGCAGGCATGAACACCCACAGGAATACATAAGCGATGATGCCTGCGCCGTAGAGGACGGTCAGTGCGATGAACGCAATCCGAACCCATGCCACGCCGATGCCCAAGTGCAGGGCGATGCCCTTGCACACGCCGGTGAGCCAACGGCCCTGCCGGGGGCGCATCAACGGCATGCGCGCGGGCAGCAATGGTTCGGGAGATGACGTCATACTCCTATTGTGCCGCGCTCAGGGCGTTGCGGCCGGGGTTTTACCCGGTGTTCAGGGAACAATCAGGGTGTTCCCCGAGCGTTGTGGCAGTGGTCGGGCGGTGTAATGGAATCATGAGCAATCCAAACGCGAATCCATATCAGCCACAGCCGCAGCCTGGTCCGCAAAAAAACAAGACATCGCGACGCTTCTTCACTTGGGTGCGATCCAGTGGACTGGTTCGCGGCGACGACCGGTGGATCGGCGGCGTATGCAGCGGCATCGCTTTACGGCTTGGCTGGAGCCCCACATTAGTACGTGCGTTGGTGATTGTATGTACATTGTTCTTCGGTTTTGGCGCAGCTCTGTACGCACTCGGCTGGTTTCTGATGCCGGATGTACGCGATGGGCACATCTTGGCCGAGGACCTCATTGCCGGCCAATGGGACTGGAATTGTCTGGGATGCTTCCTGTTCCTCGCCGTGGCAATCGTGATTCCAGGTGCGGGGTGGGGTTGTATTGCGCTCGCCGCCTTAGCGCTATGGCTGTTGGCCAAAAGCGGCATTCGCCAGCAGGAAGGGTACGGATTCGGGGCATCTGCGCCGCGACCGGTTTCACAGCCTGTGTCATATCCAGCTCCACAGCCTGTCTCATATCCAGCCGCGCAACCAGTACCTCAATCTCCTTTGTATTCAGCTCCGCAACCTTTTCCGCAACCTGTTTCACAACCTGTTTCACAAACCGCGCCTAGTGTTTCACAGCCTGTTTCACAGCCTGTCTATCAGTCGATGCCCAGCGTGATGCCGGGTACTGTGCCCGGCGCGATGCCCGGCACAGTACCCAACGGGCCGTTTGCCCCCGACCGTATGAATGCGACGGCCTATGCCCCCACCGAGTCCAAGCGCCGCAAGCCGGCGGGCCCAATCGTGGTCTTGAGCATACTGGGCCTTACCTTCCTCTCCTTTGCCGGTCTGATGGGACTGATTTGGGTAAACGACATGGGCATTATCGGCATTATGCGTCTGGGCACCATCTGGATTGCCGCAGTATGCATAGTGATGGGGCTGGTGGTCATCATTCTCGGATTCAGAGGACGGCGTACCGGTGGTCTGATTCCTCTCGGACTGGTTGCCGGTGGATGCGCGCTCTGCATGACCATCGTTTCAGGCACGTATGGCGTGTACTACCGTGATCTTGGTGCCAGCGGCATCAATACTGTTGTTTCACTGAGCCAATCTGTCAGTGCGAGAAACAGCGACGGCATGAACGATGTGCAAAAGGATGGCATCTTCGTTGCCGATGCCAGCGATGCCACGTTTGAAACATTGCAGCAAGGTGTGGCGTTCAGCGGTGAAAACTACAACACCGATCAGGCAATCATTGATTGGTCCGATTGGGACAAGACACATGGACCGCACACGGTGAAGATGCTGGATGGCAAAACTTCCATCAGTAATTGCCCGGTCGGTACCATCACCATAGCCGCAACACAGGCGCAAGTGCATATCGTTCTGCCGGATTCCTGCACTTACGCCTTCGGCACCGCCGACTCCTACTACTCCACTTCGAGTGACGTTGGCGGCAAATACGAGATGGTATACAACAACTACATGGGTCCAAGCTTTGTTTTCTTCGAAGCTGAAAGTGCCACCAATGGGCCTGATCACGAATGGTTGTATAAGGAATCCGCCATGCCGGACAACGGCCCAGAATTAAAAATCAATATTCCCTATGTGGTGGAAGCACGTGTCAACGTGGTGTACGCCTCCGATTGGGAAGGCTCTACGTTCCAGCCGCTTGCCGATATATACGACGGCAACAGTACAAGCAAGAACACAACCGAACAATCGGAATGATCAAGCCGTTGCAACTAGGAGATGGAATCATGACTGATGAAACCAAGGAATTCGCCTCCATCGAGGATGCGACACCGACCACGGCCATACCTTCCGAAACCGACGCGACCACCGCGACCACAACCATGGTGACCGTCGATGACCGAACCGATACCACGGTGCTGCCATCCGCAGCGGATGATGACGAAACGGCTGTGCTGCCCGTCCCCGACAATCATGCGGATGCGTCGGTCTCGGATGTGGATACGCAGGCAACAGCTGCCTCTCCATCGCCCATCGAACCAACCACAGATCGGATTGCCCTGGAAACAGTTGCCGATGCCGTGGAGGGAGATGGTGGGCCGATTCCATCTGCCGATGATGTGCCGATGTACGCAGCATCTTCAGCACGACCTCCCTATGGGCAGTCTCAGACCGCCGGCAAACCATGCCAGCCTGGGGGGAGTGCCAAGAACGTCCAGAGCGCCAAGAACGTCCAGAGCGCCAAGAACGTCCAGAATGCTAAGGATGTCAAGAGTGCCAAGAACATCCAGAAACAGAGCACCAGCGCGCCTACTGTGGTATTCGGACTATTAGGCGTGATTATCGGCGTGATCGCGCTGGTTTTCGGGTACATATCTCCGGATCGGATGATTTCGTTGTTCTCGCCGAATCCGCAATTGCTGACGGCTATTATTTGCGCCGTAGTGGGACTGATTCTGGTAATAGTGGCCGTTGTATGGGCCATAGTCGGTGCCGTCAAGAAGAGAAAATAGCGTTACAAACCATTGCATTACGGTCCCAGTAGAAGCACATTATGACGGGAGCCGACCGATAAGAGCCGACCGTTCTATGCTGATGGGGGGGGGGAGGCATAGTAACTATGAAGCGGATTTCGGTGCGGCGGGTAGCGAGCGTCATCGTCACCGCGATGGCGATGACGCTGGTATTCGCCACACTTGGCTGGGCGATGATGCCGCAATGGAACACACGGCCCTACACCAAGCACATCGTTATCGCTTCTGCCGACACCACCATCACCCCTGCCCATGCGAACATTCCCCACGAGGGGCGATATCGTACGCGTGAAACCCGACTATCCATCAAGACCGGCGACGGCGTCACGCTACCCGCCGTACTACGTGAACCGGTCGGCGCTCCCGGGCCACGCCCGGCTTGTCTGTTCATTCACGGGTCCGGTACCAGTGGTGCCGAGGATTTCGGCGATATCGCCAACGCCATGGCCTCTGCCGGTATCGTGACCTTGGTGCCGGCCAAGCGCAACGACAACTACACCGTGCTGCATCGCGACTACCCGCGTTTTGCTCGCGAATACGGGCGTTCGCTCGACGTGTTGCGTGGCAGAATCGGCGTGGACCCCGCCAAAACCGGCATCTACGCCGAATCCGAAGGCACCTGGATCGCCACGATTCTAACCTCGAAACGGCAAGACATTGCCTTTGCCGTACTTACATCCGCACCGGTGTTCAATGGACGTGAGCAAATGGCCATGGCTGTCAGCGCCTATACGCATGAGGCCGGCGCGCCCAAGCCCGTGGTCAAAGACATGGCCAAATTGATGTCGCTGGACTACGCGCCATTCGATCTAGCCTATGCCGACTTTGATGCCGACCGGTATCTGAAATCCCTCACCATGCCGGTGCTGGTGAACTACGGCACCTACGATACGGCCATGCCCATCGAACAGGGGGCGCAGCGGATCATCGCCACGGCCAACAAGTCCGGCAACGAGAACGTCACCGTACGCTATTTCGCCGGCAACCATCAGATGCGGGCTGGTGAGGGCTTATTCACCCCGAACCTGCCATTGGCCGAAGGCTATACGCAAGCGCTGGAAAATTGGGTGAACGGTGTGACTGCCGGAACCAAAGCCGATGGATGGGCAACGCCCCAAGTCGCCGGTGCAACACCTCACCAGCGCTTCGCCGCGTCGCAACGTACCAGATCCGGTATCGTCGGCTCGCTTGGCGTGCTGGCCGGTCTGATGGTGGCAGGGCCCGTGCTGATCGTGATGGCGGCGATATTAGGTATTGGCTTGACTGTGTTTTCTTGGCTACAGACGTTGCTGGCCGGGCGACGTAGTGTGGCGACTGTGCGGGCCGTGCATGCGACGCCGAGTGAGCTGGGGGCCGCCCAGCGGCGCATGTTGCACGGCATTGCCGGCTTATCTGCCGGTATCGGCACAGCGGTGATGGTGATTACTGGGCTGTTGTACGGCTATATGAGCGCCGTAGGCGTATCGGCTGTATTGGTTATGCCTCAACCGCGGCTGTTTGCCGTCGGATGGGTGGTGCTGCGAATAGCGACCATGCTGTTGGTGGTGCTGTTTGCTTGGGAAATGGAACGTGTCTGGTATTGCCGCGCCGATATCGTCGGTGTGCGGCGCGTCATATGCGTGATGGTAGCGCTCGGCACTCTCGCCACACTGATGACACTGGCATTTTGGGGCCTATTCTCGCTGTAATTCTGCCGATGTGCGCTGGTAAATGGGGCCTGGCGGGCAGGCTGCGTTGGTGGTCTGGGTGTGGGGCGATCGGCAGATTGCGTTGGCCTGGGTATGGCCGGCCGACGTACATCAGTCGGGGTGTCCGATACACAGTGAATGGCTGAGTATTACGCTTGGGAGGCTTCGGCCTCCTCTAAGGTGTCGAAACCGCCGAGCTGGACTGTGTGCAACAAGGTTTCCTCAGTGATATTGCGTTGCGGGCTGGCTGCGGCGCGCTCGCCAATCATCGCTTCGTAACGTTCGAAGGTCTGGTCGGAATACGTACCAAGCTCGCCGCGCAGATAGGTTTCGAATGAGGTGGCAGATGGTGTGTCTTCGGTGGTGGTGAGTGCGCGCATCGCCTCGCCGAGCTTGGGGTAGCGCTCGCGGAAATCCTTGGCCCAGGCGACCTGCTGGGCGATGACCTGTTCCTGACGGGCCGCGCGCTCTTCAGAGAGACGCGGAATATACGGCTCTATGTTCTTCGTGAAATTTTCCGGCGCGGTGGAGGCCATCATGCGGCCGTATTTTTCGGTCACGAGGTTGCGGCCCACGTGGTCGGCCGCGTCAAGATCAGCGGCATAGCTGGTGAGTAATGGCCGCTCCCATGTGAGGAACTGGGCCAACCGCATCTGGTGGAACACCGGCCAGTTGCCTTGGCATGCCGCGCGTCCACCCTCATTGTTGGTGCGCTGGAACTGATCCCATTCATGACGCACAATAGCCTCGCGCAGTTCATCATCAGTCAGTTCGTTGGTCATCGACGTTCCTTTCACTGATACCTCCCTCTGATGAGGGAGGTGGCACGGCGAAGCCGTGGCAGAGGGAGCTTGAATCTACAAACTTTTAAGCACCGGATCATCAGAGGCGATGTGGTCCTCGACATACGGGCGCTGCCATTCGAGGAAGGTCTCGCCGGACGTGGTCAGGTGTTCGCGTTTGAGTTCCTTGACGATATCCACCGCAATCTGCTCCACAATATCGTTGATTTTCTCGATTGCTGGAGCCGCGCCCTTGCCGCCTTCGCCAAATCCGGCCCCGCCATAGCAGGCTGCCGAACTCAATCGCATCACGGTTTCCAACTGTTCGCCCACGTTCGGCAACAGCGCGAACATCGAGCCAGACAGCTTGCGCAATGCTGCGAACTGCCACTTGTAATACGGCATATAGCCCACCACCATCGGCACGTTAACCAGGAACACCAACGAGGCGGTGGCCTGCACGAACTCGTGGATGGACAGCCATGCGGCCGCGCCGTCGCCGCGCTTCAACGAACGCGGCAGATTATATTGACCGGCCTGGGCGATCATGCCGAGTCGCTTGGAGATCAGCGCGAGCCGCACATCGTCGGGCATGTTCTTGAACCCTTGGCGCGTCTTGGAAAACAGACCGGTGGGATCGGCGAACACCTCGCCATTGGTGGCGGCGGCCAAGGTCGATTCCTGAAGCATTAGCCACTCATGCGGCGCGGTCTGCGCCGGCGCAGTGTGATACCCGGTGATCGACTCAAAGAAGTCACCGATGCGGAACACGCCGTCACGGCGATTCGCGCCCTGTGCGCGCGGCGTGACGGGGGAGAGCGGTGCATCAATCGGAGTCGTCATCGCTTCCGCCACATCAGAGGACGCCGCGCCTGACTCGGCAGTGGCGGTATCGTGCGTAGCGGTGCCGGGGGTGGGTGCGTTTGCCGCATCGGGTATGACGGTGGAGCCTGCACCTGCGGAGGGGAATGCTCCGGAAGCATCGGACCTGGCATGCGCCTCGAACGTCACGCGGCCTTGCGCATCCACGCTGAACTTGCGCGGCAGTGCCTCGTAATCGACCTCAAGTTGCTCGCCGATCGCCGCGTAATCCTCATCCGTAAGCCACAGGCAGAAGCGCGGGCCGAAATCGTGGTCCTGCGAATACGCATCATCGAATCCGTAGCATTCCGAGCCATGACCCACCAGACCGGCGGCGATACGCCCGGCATACTGCGGATACTTCGCCGCAATCATCGGCTTGCCCATCTGCGTCCAGAACGCGCGGGCCAGCTTCAGTCCGGACACCGGGCATGCGGAAACGGCCTCGGCCGCGCCCGCAGAACCGGTCGACACCGAAACGGTGGATGGGGAAGATGCCGCGTTCGCACCGGTCTTGCCCTGTGCCGGGCTGTTCGGCAGCCGCGAGCCGGACTGGGGCAGCGCGCCTGCATCGCCGGCAACACCTGCATTGTCAACCGTCACCCCGGCCTGCGCCGCCGCTTCCTCGGCCTGCCGCAGATTGTCGGCGGTGATACGCCAGTAATCGGTGTCCTTGCCGTAACATTCCTCG